>LUML01000210.1_pt1 | contig 10218 bp, 9 predicted proteins | sample 729661 | NCBI WGS metagenome assembly LUML01 (sample SAMN03860264, study PRJNA289734) | marine metagenome | biome: seawater column; feature: ocean; material: water; isolation source: Red Sea water column Station 22 - depth 10m | place: Saudi Arabia: Red Sea | collected 2011-10-15 | depth 100 m | reverse complement strand
TTGAGTTACCTAAACAAAAAAATATCAAAACTCATGATGTAAATGAAAAAGGTGTCATAATAACCGGTGATGGAATAACGGCAGTAAAGATTGGAGAAAGTATACTGCCATTTTTGGATGACATAGAGGTGCTAGAAAAATTTCCATATGTCAAAGTGGACATGGGTGCTATCAAATTCGTATGTAAGGGTGCAAACGTGATGAGACCTGGCATTACAAAATTTTCTGACTTTGAAAGTGGTGAATTAGTTTGTGTCATAGAAGAGTCACAAAATAAGTTTCTAGCTGTTGGCAAGGCAGAAATGTCAAGTAAGGACGCAAAAGCCGCAAGTAATGGTGAAGTGATAAAGAATATGCACTACATATCAGATGATTTTTGGGAAACTAAAAAAGAAATCAAAGATTAGTTTATGTTTTGAGTCGTTTCTTTGGACCCATCCTTATTCATAACTAAAACATCTATGTTATCACCGCTGGCTGAATCTCTCATGCTTGCGGCACGGACTGATTTTACAGCTAGATCAACCGCTTGATCTTCAGTAAGATCCTTTTTGTACTGCTGATCCAAAATGCCTAATGCCATTTCTGCTCCAGTACCAACAGCTGCGTATTCATCAGGTAGAACCGAGCCAAGTGGATCCAAAGTGTATATTGTGGGTTCGCCAACAACTCCTCCCACAATAACTTGTGTCAATAATGGGAAGAATCTTCTTTCATACATCATGTTTGACATCATTTTTGCAACTGTATTTGGTGGTACATCACGTTTAATCTCCATTTTTCTGATTTTAGCCAATGCTGAGATCTGTAATGAAAGAATCTGCATATCAGCCACCAATCCAGCGCATGCAGCACCCACTTGTGGTGTGATTACAAACGTCTTTTTGGTAGTCTTGCTCACTACAAAATTCCCATAGGCAATTCGTCGTTCGCTAGCAAAAACTACTCCATCATTGTATGTAATACCAACTGCAGTAGCGCCAGGCATATACATTGCAGTCATAGATCAACTGGATTCTCGGGAGAATAAAAGTTCTTGCGATAACATATTTACAAAATACTAGTTAGATCTAGCAAAGTTATCCAAGATGAGACACATGCATTTTGTGGCTTTTTTTAATAGATCAATACGTGTAAACTCGTTTGGAGAATGAATTCGTGAAAATACATGTGTAGAACCAATGGCGATTGCCGGTGCCTTCAAAATATTTGTAAATGCATGCATAGGACCAGTTCCAGCGCTAGAAATGCTTAGTAGGTATTTTCCAAATGACTTGCGTGCAGCATCTGTGACAACAGAGACAAATGGATGTTTAGGGTTTGTCCTTGCCGCAGCTTCTCCATGATATATTTTAATTTCAATATCACCAAATCCCTTGCTTCTTAAATGACGTTTTAATCTTATAGCTTGCCTTTTGGGATTCATTTTCGGCACCAATCTGAAATCAATTTTTACGCGTGCCTCAGCTGGTAAAACCGTTTTTGCACCTTCACCATAATATCCAGAGACTATTCCAGCGATATTGCATGTTGGTTCAGCAACTAGAGATTTTTTAATATCAAGCCCAGTTTTGTTTCCAAGGAATTTCTTTATCCCATATTCTTTTTTGAATTCTTTTTCATCAAATGGAAATGATTTGAGAATTTTAATATCTGATTTACTTAGAGATTGTACTTCTTTGTACCAATCCTTGATCAGGATTTTCCCTGAAGAATCACGCAGTGTTTTTATGGCCTCAGTTAAACGCCAAGCGGGGTTTTTGATCAATACAGCAAGGCTTGAATGTGCATCCATCTTTGCCTCTCTCAATGACAATTCAACATACAGTAAGCCTTTCATTCCAAGGTCTATGATTGGTCTGTTTTTACTATCAACATGCCCAAATTCCCATATGACACCATCACAAGAAAACTTCTTTTGATATTTTTTTAGGTATTCTTCAATATGTGCGCTTCCAGTTTCTTCCTCCCCCTCTATAACAAATTTGACATTACATGGTACATCACCAGTAACTTTTAGAAATGATGCAACTGCCCTTATTCGTGTAATCAGCTCACCCTTATCATCAGATGAACCTCTACCATAGATTTTGTTTCCTTTTATCTTTCCACTAAACGGATCCTCGTCCCAAAGTTCGAGTGGCTCAACTGGTTGAACATCATAATGATTATAAAATAACAAAGTTTTGTTTGGATTTTTCTTTGATTTTACTTCACCATACACAATAGGTGGATAGTCTTTCATAGTTAGGATTTCTGCATTTATACCCGATTTTTTTAAAGTGTTTTTTACAAGATTTGCACATTTTTTTATTCCATGATTTTTTGCAGAAACACTTGGTTGTTGTATCAATACACGAAGATCATTAACAAGTACATTCATGTTTTTATCAACATGTTGTAAAACTTTTTTTATATTCATTTTATTTTATCAAATGATTTCATGACGCTAGGTAATGCATCTAGTAAATCGGTCGCAGTCATATGAGGTCCAAGTTTCTTTTGTGTACTTTTGCCAGCAAGACCATTAAAGTATGCACTAATTACCGCAGATTCTAATGCATTCCTATTGCGTGCAAGCATTCCCGCTATAATACCTGAAAGAATGTCTCCAGTCCCACCAACAGTCATTCCAGGGGTATTTGTTGGATTTAGGTAAGTTTTTTCACCATCAGAAATTATATCAGTTGGACCCTTTAGGAGAATCGTGATAGAATATTTTTTTGCAAATTTTTCAACCATATCGATACGCGCCTTCTTTGATTCTGGAGGCACCTCGCCAAACATCTTTTTGAATTCACCAGCATGTGGAGTAACAACTGTATTTTTCCCAGACAAAAGTGGAAGAATATAATTCACTAATGCGGTTGCATCAAGTGAAATCCTAACGTCTCTATCCAATAATGATTTAACCAACAGTTTTAGTGCCTCAGGATCCTGAATTGAAAGACCCATACCTATAGTAGCTGAATCGAGATCGTCAGGAATCTGACCTAACATTTTGTTAACTGCGCCACGTGTCAATTTAGAATCAACCAAAGGAATTACAATAAGATTTGGTGAAACCGCACGTGTAGCTTGGACATTAATTTTTGGAACACATGTGTATACAAGATCAGCTCCTGTCTTTAGTGCAGCTAGTGATGAGAGGGCTGGGGCACCATGATAGATATAACTTCCTCCAAGAACTAAGACCTTACCGTTGTCACCCTTTCTCGAAGATGATTTTCGTACTGGAATGAACTTTTTTACTAGTTTTGATGTTATGGTGCTTGACAATATACCCACTTACTTTTTTGATGAATAAACTTTCTTTTTGCTGGTAGCTTTTGCCTTAACCTTCCTTGATTTTTTTACAGGTTTTTTATCGAAGAATGACTTTCTAGCATAGGCAAGATATGTTGTATGTCCAATTCCTCGAAAAGAATGTCTTGTCTTTCCTTCTCGTGCTTCAATATGACGAAGAATTTGTTCAGTGCACTCAATATCAGAAAATTCATTTTGTACTAAAATGTGAACTAATTTTTCAAGTTGGTTCATGGTAGGGCAGATTGCTATGAAACCACCACTTCCTTTCAGCATTTTTCGTGCTTGTGGAACAACATTCCAAGAATCACCAAGATCCACAATAACTAGATCAACGTCTGAATGCGGTAATTTTTTTGCCTTTTTAAAATCAAGTTCTTTCATTGTGATATATTTTGACATTCCAGCTTTTTTGATATTTTTTTCAGCAATTTTCATAAATTTTGGTTCAATGTCATATGTGTATACATGACCTCGTGGCTTTACTATCCCAGCTAGAAATGATGTCAATGAACCACTGCCTGTTCCAATTTCAACAACTTTTTGACCACTAGTAAGACCAGTTCTGGCAACAATGTAACCCAAATCTTTTGGATATACTATCTGAGTTCCATGTTGTATCTTCATTACAAAGTCATGTATAGTTGGTTCGAAAAGATACACATACTTGTCTTTGTTTGTGACAAGCCTGGAACCGTATTCCTGTCCAATGGCATCACTATGTTTTATCACTCCGATGTGGGTATGAAGCTGATCATTTTTTGAAATTTTGACCAGCCATTTTTTCGAGTCGTTGTAAAAGAACAAAACGTAGCTGTTTTGCTTTATTTTTGCCATGAGATTAGATACTGAATTTGGTTATATGTAATAATCTATCTACATACGCTGGGGCGCTGTAATTCCAATCAAATCAAGTGCCTTTTCCAAGGTTAACTTGAATGATAATATTAAACACAATCTTGCGTTAATCAACTCAGGAGTATCAGCCTTCAAGACATTGACATGTTCATAAAATGAGGAAAATACAACAGACAAGTCATAGCAATATTTTGCAATAACTTTTGGCGAGTAATTTTTTGCTGCATCATTAACAAAAACCTCAAACAATCCAATTTGCTTAATGAGATTAATCTCATATTCAGTATTCAATTGATCAAATTGAATGTCAAAGTTTGGTTCTTTACCAAATTTTTCTAAAATTCTCCCAGCTCTAACACAGGAATACTGAATGTAACTACATGTGTCTCCCTCAAGCCTTAGTGATGTATTGATATCAAATGTAATGATTTTACCAAGGTCCGGCTTAATCAGTTCATATCTGATAGTTCCCACAGCAACATTATGTGCTATCTCACTTAGTGATGCATCATCAAGATCATCATTCCTTTCTTTTGATTCAAGGAAAATATGTTTTTCAAGTTTTGTAATAATTTCGTCTGCATTGATGTAAAGACCCTTTCTTCCTGACATTTGTACATCTTTTCCATCAGTTGTGTTACCTAAGATCTTAGCAGTTTCAGAGCTTAGTGTGACTGCCTCATAACCAAGATGCACGTATGAACTTTCCGGATTGAATTTTGACATTAAGTTAGTGACAATTTTTTGAAGATTAGTCTGTCTGTTATCGATAACTGTAATCACTTTGTCAGCAGCAAAAGATTGTTTTGGTATTTGTGTTTCTTCAAGGGTTGTTTTATACAATATTTTTCCATTTGGTTGCGTAGTGTATTCTGCATAATTGAATGGGTCTGTTAATGCACCTAATTTCCAAGCTGCATATGGTATATCTTTTGCAACATATGTTGCAGCGCCATTACTTCTCACAATTATCTTATCATCCTCACCTTCAATTGGCAGCACCCAACAGCCAGAATTATCTCCCTGATCCTCAAGGCGTACAAGATTTTCAGATTTCATCTTCTCGAATATTTTTTCCCAGAGTTTTGAATACAGGATTTCAGATTCAAAATTTAAGCAATCATATGACGCGCCAAGATTCCAAACTGTGTCAAGTTGATCAGATAATATTTTCCTGGTCAATGTCTTTCCAAACTTTGCGGTATCAGATACTGGATCCTCTAATTCTTTTAAAATTTCATGTCGCTTAGATTCTAAATTCTTATCACTTTCATATTTTGAAGTGGTGTTAACGTAGACAGTGTCACCACAATAATTGGCAAACTTTTCCCCATCTGGTGCGTTTTCAGAAAATCCTCCGTACTTAAAACCCACAATTATATCAGCAACCTGAAGACCAGAATCATCAACATAATTCAAAACATTAACATCATAATTTACCTTTGAAAGAATTCTAGAAACTGAATCACCGATTACGACATTCCTCAAATGCCCAATATGTAATGCCTTATTTGGATTAACAGATGTATGCTCAATAACAATCTTGGAATCTTTTCCAATGTCAACACTGCCATAATTCTCCTCTAGTGATTTGGGTAAAACTGTATTATTGAATGAATTATTATTGATAAAGAAATTAAGGTATCCACCTTTATGCGCTTCAACTTTTTCTAAATTATTTCCAAGTTCATATTCATCAACAAATTCTTGAGCAATTTCCTGTGGATTTTTTTTCAAATTCTTTGCAAGCAAAAAGGCAACATTACATGTAATATCTCCAAACCCACTCTTAGAATATTCTACAACGAAATTGACGGTATCATACCCCTTTTCACGAATAATTCTTGAAGTATTATCTTTGACTTGGTTTATGATATCAAGAAATGTCATATTTCATCTAAGATCTGATGCTATCATATCTAACCCTTCAAGGACACCTTCTCCTGATTTTTTGGTTGTAATAATTTTAGCCAATTGCTTTAGGTTCTCGGTTGAGTTAGATACTGCAATGTTGTTTTTGATTACTTTGAATAGTGGGACGTCCGTTTCACTATCGCCGATTGCAATTGTATCGTTGATATCAACTTCCAGTATTTTTAATGCCTCCAAAAATCCAGAGCCTTTGTCAATACCCATAGAATTTATGTGGTAAGCATAACCGCTGTCAGTTAAAGACACATTGAGATTATCCATGTCAATAATTTTCTGGGCTTGCTTGATATCAAAAGTTCGTTCTAAGACTATCTCAGTCATCCTAGGAAAAACTGGTTTTTCTTTTATTTCAGCATCAAGTTTAGATTGAATTGTTGCTAATGCATGAACACATTCACCTTTATTCCCAAGCAGCTTATGTTGAATTTTATCACCAAAAGTTATACATCCACCATTTTCTCCGACTGCCAAATGTGTCAATCCACCAAATATTGATAGTAAATATCCTTCAATAGAAGATCTACCAGTTACAAGAACTACATTATGACCGTCATCCTTCAGTGAGCGCAACTTAGACAATGCCCCAAGATGGATTGTTCCCATTCCATTAAGTGTGATCGTACCATCAATATCGACTGCAAATGTCTTCTTCAATAGATCTTTTTGAATCATAGAGCATAATAACTGAAACGTTAGCGAAAGATTATGGGAATACCTGAAAAGATCAAAGCAATTCAAGATGAAATAGGACGAACACAACTCAACAAAGCTACAGAACACCATATTGGTCTATTAAAAGCAAAAATTGCAAAGCTGAAAAGAGAACAGGAAGCAGTTCAAATTAAAAAAAGTTCTAAAAAATCAGATGGATTTGATGTTAGAAGAAGTGGCGATGCTACAGTTGTTTTTATTGGTCTTCCCAGTGTTGGGAAATCAACACTGCTTAATGCTTTAACTGGTTCAAAATCATCTGTTGGTGCATTCCAATTTACAACAGTAACAGTAGTCCCCGGAATTCTAGATTATCGCGGAGCAAAAATTCAGATGCTTGATCTCCCTGGTATTATCAAGGGTGCATCAAGTGGAAAGGGTCTTGGAAAAAGAATTTTATCAGTTGCTAGAAGTGCCGATATTGTACTATTGGTTCTTGATGTGTTCGATTTTCTTACTGGAAATAAAACATATGCAAAATCAATCACAATTCTGAACAAAATAGATTTAGTTGATAAAAAATTTCTCAAAAAGGTTTCAAAAAAACTCAAGACTGAATTTATTCCGGTTTCTGCTGATGCTGAACAAAACATTGCAGAACTTAGAGATAGAATTTATGATGAATTAGAGTTTATCCGAATCTATATGCGTCCAAAGGGTGGAAAAACAGATTACAAAGAGCCATTAATTATAAGAAAAGATAATACTGTTTTAGATGTATGTAACAAATTACATAGGAAGCTTAGGAAGGATTTCAGATATGGGCTTGTTTGGGGTAAAAGTGTAAAATTCGGTGGTCAACGAGTTGGATTAAATCATATCTTATTTGACGAGGATGTTTTAACAATTATAAAAACTAAGGGAGCATGAAATAGTTTTTTCTTTATAGAAAAATTAGTATAGATAACTAGTAAGTTTGATTTGCTCTTCAGTTGAAATAATATTTTTTGATGCAAGTAACTCTAACAACTCTTTGAATATTCTTTTGTTCTCTTCAGACATTCCACCTTGACCACCTTTGTCACCAGGAGGACCAGGTGGACCTCTTGGACCTCGTTCTCCTATTTCTCCTTTATCACCGATAAGACCTTTTTCTCCCTGTGGACCTGGCGGACCAGAATGACCACGTTCACCTTGAGGACCTTGAATTCCTTGTGGACCTTGAAGACCAGACTCTCCAGGTTTTCCTGTAGGACCACGTTCACCTACTGGACCCATCGGACCTTTCGTTCCTTTCTCTCCTTGTGGACCGGGAATTCCAGTTAGACCCTTACCACCAGGTGGACCCTGTGGTCCTTGTGTTCCTTTGTCACCTACCGGACCAGTTGTACCAGTAAGACCTTTGTCACCAATTTTACCTTGAACACCTTTGTCACCTTTATCACCAGGAGGACCAGTTGAACCCTTTGGACCTGCTGGACCAGGAGGTCCAGTAATTCCTTTATCACCTTTATCACCAGGAGGACCGGTCTTACCTTTGTCACCTTGAGGTCCAGGAATGCCCTTATCTCCTTTGTCTCCTTTATCACCAGTTGGTCCCCTTCCACCTTTGTCACCTTTTGCACCAGGATATCCTGATGGTCCTTTTGGACCCTTACCACCTGGAGGACCAGGTCTACCAGGTTTTGTTATAATTCTTTTTACACTTGAAGTATCAACACGTTTGGGTTTTTCTTGTGATGTAGATACAGGTTTGCTAGTTGGAGAAATATTAAATTGAAATGAGGTATGGACAGGAGAAAATTGATCCTGGATTACAATCCAAACATAGTCCAAGTCAAAAACATTATCAGGTATTGGATTAGAACCACTACCTAAAACTTGAGAAAATTGGTCTCCAGAAACTCTAAGATGAAAATTATCTTTCCATAAGAAATTGAACGAGTTGTTTTCTATACTAGTGTCAGATGGCTTGTTTTCAGATATAGAAATTATGACCTCATAGACGCCAGAGGAGGTACCGAATGGTGATTTACCAGAAATTTCTATTCCCTTAGGCATTGTTATTCGTCGCAAGTTGAGGTATTTTTATATTTTTTATGGTGAAAAAATGCCGTTTTGTGAAAGAGTTTTTAACTAGATCGATTTCCATAATCAAAATAGCATGGATAATACATCGAATGAGAAATCAGATGAAATGCCGGAGTTTTTCCGAGAAAAAAAGGAAAAATCGGTAAAAAAGGAACCAAGCAAAAGAACATTTGATTTGAAAAAGAAACAGGTAGGAACAGAAGTTGCCAAAAAGGGCGAAACTAGTCTAATTGATGCTGATTTTAATCGGAATAAACTATTCAGTAAAGGAATTAATCTCATGGCTGATGAGAAACTGGAAGACGCTTCTCATGTATTTGAGATGATACTAAGGATTAATCCAAACGATGTTGATGCTCTTTTAAAATTAGGATATTCAAGATTCCACTTAGAAGATTATACAGAATCAATGAGAGCATATGATAAGGTGTTAGATATTGATGTTACAAATGCTGATGCATGGAATCTCAAAAGTTTAGTTTTCTATGAACGTAAAGTTTATGGAAAGGCACTTGATTGTGCAGACAAATCAATTGATTCTGATCCAACATTCGGCATGGCATGGTATAACAGAGCGTGCTATCTTTCTATGTTAAATCAAATACCAGAATCACTTGATGCACTTGTACGTTCAATAGAAATTGATGTTAAAAACGCAAAACGGGCGGTAAAAGACAAAGATTTCATGAACGTGAGACTTGAGGAGGGATTCAAAAGAATAGTTGAGGTTGTTGTTATTGAATCTCTTCGACAGGGTTATCATACAATTGGTTCTATTGTATGGACGACATTTCTAGATAAGGAGGATGTGATCAAATGTTTAACTAGACTAATGAAAAAAGGTCTAGTTGTAAAACATGAAAAGAGGCAAGTATGGAGTACAATAGACACATATGATCTTATTCCAGAAATGGCAAATAAAATTGGCACAATAAAAAGAGGAATGCTAGGAATACCAAGTAAATCATTACCAAAACCAACTAAAAACCTCAAAAATCTTGCAGAAGCACTTCAATTGATTAAATCTTCTATCGAAGAAGAAAACGTAGAAAAAACAATCGAATACTGTAATCTATTTATTGATACAGAAAAATGTGGACAAGAAATGATTGATGATTATTTGGAAGAACATAGAGAAGTTAGATTAATCAAAATAAGATTAAAGGATAAGGGCACTGACTTTTTACAGGATAATAAGAAAAAAATGCTATCCATGTTTGAGAACATGGAAATTTCTGTTACTAAAAAACTTCGTAGTGATTTAGCTAGAAACTAAAACCCTAATCAGCTGAAAGATCCCAATAGGCTGCATTTTCCTGTTTACCAATTGGTTTCTCAAGTTTTTTCCATTCTTTGAACGAGTTTACATACAGTTTTACA
>LUML01000673.1_pt1 | contig 10233 bp, 13 predicted proteins | sample 729661 | NCBI WGS metagenome assembly LUML01 (sample SAMN03860264, study PRJNA289734) | marine metagenome | biome: seawater column; feature: ocean; material: water; isolation source: Red Sea water column Station 22 - depth 10m | place: Saudi Arabia: Red Sea | collected 2011-10-15 | depth 100 m | reverse complement strand
GAACTTTCTAATCCCCATAGAAACATAGACTGCTTGCTCTGATGCATTACCAACTCGTCTTATAATCTGCTCAACAATAACAGCAACAATAGTTGCCACGATTGTCGGGTAGAATATGAAATCCAAGAAGGACATGAAAATGATTAGTGCGGTCATGTGAATACAGCGGTGACACTTATAACTTTGGTACCAGGGTTCCTTGCCAAAGCAATCTCTTTAGCATGGTCATAGTTGCGACACTGAACAGTCTCTGTGATGATCTGTCCTGCGACGTAGAGTTGTACTTCACATTTCATCGGTCTAAGACTTTCCTCCAGTCCTCGTTAAATTTGGCTAACCCTTTCTCGGTTAGAATATGATTATACATCCCCCAGAAGATCTTTGGAGGCATGGTTACCACATCTGCACCCACTTCGTAACACTTTGACACATCAAACACGTCCCTGAGACTCGCTGCAAGGATTTGTGTCTCAACATCATGCTTCTTATAAGTTCTACTGATGTGTTCGATCAACTCAACCCCACTGAAGGAGTTATCATTGACCCTTTAGCAGCAAGGATTGCTTGTGCTGTAGAGAATACTAGAGTAACGTTAACAGGTATCTCATCGTTTGATAGTTCTCTACATGCTTTGAGTCCCTCTATATTACATGGGACTTTGATTGTAATACTTGGATGAATGGCAAGGTATTCCTCTGCCATGTCTAGCATGTTCTCTGCTACTTCCTTCTCCATAATTATTATCACCTATTATTATCCAAGGTAAATTTTCTTTTTTGTATTGTCTGGCAATCTGAGCACAGTTTTCTATATTTTTTGATAATTGATTTTTTGCTTCTCCAACTTCCCCATTGAATGCATTTACTGATCCAAGCAACAAATTATCACTTAATTTATCCAAGTGACCACGTAATCGTAACCAAGGACCTGCTGGTGAGATATGATCAGTAGTACATTTTCCTTTAGCTTTGATCATTATTGTTAGATTCTTAAAATCTTGACCATCCCATTTAGGAAATGGTTCTAATCTCTGTAGTCTTTCGCTATTAGGATCAATCAATACTTCAACTGTATCAGGGTTTTCTGATGGTGGTACATACACATCATTAGCAATCAGAAATCCATTTTCAGGAACATCAGGAGCTATTTTTGGTGGTTCAAGTTTGAATTTTTTTCCATCATCAGAAATTAAATAATCTTGCATAGGGTTAAAAGACAGACTTCCTCCTAATGCAAAAGCTGTAACTATTTCAGGAGATGCAATGAAATTCATAGTATCTCTTTTTCCATCATTTCTTCCTGGAAAATTCCTATTAAATGACGTTACAATGGTGTTTTGTTGACCTTCTTTTAGTTCTGGTCTGTGCCATTGACCAATGCATGGTCCACATGCATTAGCAAGAACTGTTGCGCCAATTGATTTTAATGAATCAATTTGGCCATCACGCTCAATTGTGGAGCGAATTTGTTCAGATCCTGGCGTAACAAGTAATGGAATTTTTGCTTTGATTCCATTTGATTTTGCTTGTTCTGCAAGATTTGATGCTCTTGACATATCTTCGTATGAAGAGTTTGTACAACTACCAATCAGTGCAACTGAAATCTCATCTAGATAATTATTATTTTTGACATCGTCAGCCAATTTTGAAATTGGTCTTGCTAAATCTGGTGTGTGTGGTCCTACTACATGTGGTTCAAGTTCAGATAAATCAATTCTAATTATTTTATCAAAATACTGCTCAGGATTTTGTTCAACCTCCTTGTCAGGTACAAGAAACTCTTTGTACTGGTTTGCCAGATCTGCAATTTGTGATCGTCCTGTTGAATTTAGATACAATTCCATTCTTTTATCATATGGAAAAATAGAACACGTTGCGCCTACTTCTGCACCCATATTGGTTATAGTTGCTTTTCCAGTACAGCTAATAGATTCTACACCGGGACCAAAATATTCAATAATTGAATTTGTCCCACCAGAAACTGAAAGTTCTCCTGCAACATACAAAATAATATCCTTAGCTGAAGTCCATCCGTTCATCATACCTGTAAGATAAACACCAATTCTTTTTGGATAAAGTAATTCCCAATGCATGCCAGCCATTGTTTCAGCAGCATCAACACCACCAACACCAATTGCTAACATTCCTAAACCTCCTGCATTAGGAGTATGAGAATCTGTACCAATCATCAAGCCACCAGGAAATGCATAATTTTCTAACACCACTTGATGAATAATGCCAGCTCCTGGTTTCCAAAAACCTGCTCCATATTTACTAGCAGAAGATTCAAGAAAATTGTAGACTTCATTGTTTTCATAAATTGCTAATTTTGTATCTGACTTACCCTCAGTTCTTGCTTGAATCAGATGATCACAGTGTACTGTTGTTGGTATTGCAACTGATTTCTTTCCAGCTTGAATGAATTGTAACATAACCATCTGACCAGTAACATCTTGCAATGCAACTCTATCAGGTTGTAGAAAAACATAGTTAGTATCATTATCAAGAATTTTTTCTAAAAACTCATCATCCAAATGTCCTGCAAGAATTTTTTCCGCAAGAGTTAATGGTCTGTTAACTGTTTTTCGATAAGTATCAATATTTTTTTCTAGTTTGCTATAAACAGATTTAACCATTTCAGGAGTTGTTTCAGTTTGCATTTTTGAACATTCTAAGTTAATTTTTTATATTTATAAACGGTCAGTGGTAAAAATTCTAAATTTTTTGAATACAGTTATAAGAGAAACACGGTAATTTGCAATGTTGATTTTTACGGCGAAAAAAATTCTGAAAATATTTGGGAGTAACAATTAATGGCAAACAAAGGATTTCCTAGTTTCGGTATGTCTCAAGCTGGTGCATATGTTACTGCATTGAAGAATTATAACTTGCCAGACTTTATTCTCAAACTAGTTGCTAAAGATACAAATTCTGAACTTTTAGAGAGAGGAAGGATTTCTGATAGATTACAGAGTATGAATGACAAAGCATTGGAACTATTAAACGCAATATTTGTAGAATGTGAAGAAGATTCAAAAGGGAAATTTGCACAGTATAGATTTTTTGCATATGTTTCAAGTATGTATCATAAATGTGAGATTTTGGTTAATGAAACTATTCCAGGAAAATCTGGTAAAAATCATAAGATTCCAGTTGCGGTAAAAAGTAATGGCATGTATATTGCGATTGCTTTTAACAAAGCAACAGGCACTCCAGTGAATAAAAAGTATCTAACAAATTTTTATGAAATAGCTGATGACGTAAAAAATGGAATTCACGGTACACAGCTAACTGATGCTATCTATGGTTCATCTGTAAGCTTTAGAGGAGATGCATTGGTAGAATTAGAGAGATTAAGTAAAAATCGTAAACAAAATCCTGAAGATAAATTGGAATTCAAAACTGCAAATTTTGAAAATCGAATTTATTCAGTAACAAAGTGTTGATAAGAATAATCTAATCTTTATTTTTGGATTCATTATATGCTAATTCTTTCGCATCAATAGTAAGAAATTTTGGTTTATCTTTAGTCTCTAAAAAATTTTCATCATATTGTTTGAATGGTAAATTAGCAAAAAGATGTTTGGTCCATACATCATGTACATCTTCAATATGGCGCTTGTAATTAGAACGCCTTAACATTTCATGACATATTTCATGAGATACGACTGTACAATTTTTCTCAGCTAGAGATAATTCATAATCTTCAACATCTGGTTTTTTCCATAATGACATTCCAAAATTCTCTCCATGAAATCCTTCACAAGTACAATCTGTCCATATTGGTCGGAAATGTGTTAGATAAAAATGATAAATATCTTCGCCACGACTTCTATGATCCTTTAACAAATCATGCGTATCTAATCTTTGTATGAGTCGTCTGGGCTTTGTGATCATCTCATCACACTCAATCTCAAAATCTTCTGAAAAAACTTCTTTTATCCATTTCTGGAAAAATTTGGCCATTTGTTTAACATATTCAAATTCTTTTTTACGTTCTTCTAGATCTTCTTCTTTGATTACAAAAATAAAATGTAAGAGCATTTTTACTAACTGATCAGGTTTGACCCTCTATACCCATTAGAGTCAGAGTTGATCTAATCTTTTCAATTTTACGAATCTTCCAAGTGATTGTTTCTCGTAATGCCTCAACAGTACCAGATTCAATTTTTGCAAGTATATCGTATGCTCCAAATGTACCGTGAACCTCAATCACCCCTTCAAGATTTTTCAACTGGGAAATGATCGATTCTTCTGAACCAAGCTCACAATTTATCAACACATATGCAGTTGCCATAGATTATAGAAACATACATCGTATATCAATTATCCTATCAGAATCTGATTATTTTTTCGACATCTTTATAATTAAATCCCATATGGGTTTTGGAACAGGCATTACAGATAATCTAGAAATTCGTAATAACTCCCAATTTTTTAGCCGCTTCTGTTTTTTCATTTGTTCTAGCCCAACTGGTTTTGCTAAAAGACTTTTGAATTTTACTATGAACACCGTCCCACATTGTTTTTTTATCTTTTTTCAGTTGTTCTATATTATAACCACGTGGACCATCTGGCTCTTGTTTTGCTAACCAATAATTCACCATGATCTTTGAATATTTTTCTCTGTTTTTAAATTTAAAAAATGTCCCCCGGTTCTGACTCACAAAAAATCATTGGAATAGCCAATGCCTCTTTTTTGCTCTGAAACCGGGGCTGCCCACAATGTGGCATGCCTGGGTGAATTAGAAATCATTGTAATCAAGACGATCTCATCATCCTAATCCGTCTGCATGCTTGCTCTATTGGGCAAGAATTTTTTCTAACTAGTCAAATATTAATCCAGATAACTTTATTTCAAAACCTACGACTGAGGTTCTTATCTTAAAATTATCCAGTACTTGAGAATTAATTTCACCAACTCTCCCAATCACTTTATCATTTACTAATATGTCAGAATATCTTCCCTCAGCAAATATAGTATCATTATTTTTTGGAGTTTTTGTTTTTGAATTAATTTTAAATCCAGTTTTAAGAATTGATTGTAAGATTGATTTTATTTCAGAAAAATTAGATTCTTTGTATGCAATGACACCAGAAAGATTAATTGCTTCATCAATGGGTTTTGCTCTAGAAAAAACAGTTCCTGTTTCAAATAGTTTTTGAGGATATGATTCATGAATATTTTTTGAAAGATTTTCAATAAGACCAGGTAAAATTGAATCTCGGAGAATTGTATGCTCTTGGCTTTTAGAATCAATTACAGATATTATTTGTGAAGAATCACGATTTGTCAAATCGAATAAAATTTTCTTACTTGTAAGGCTTGAGTTTAATGCTTCAGTAAATCCTAATCCAAGGGCAGTTCTCGAAATAATTTCTAATTTTTCCGTCTTAAGGCTTTTTTCACCTAATGTACTGGAAGGAGAAAGTTTTGGTTCAAGATTTTCTATTCCATATCCTAATGCAATCTCTTCTACAATATCCATTGGCCCAAATATATCAAATCTATGTCTAGGAATTGTACATTGAATTCTTTTCCCTTTCTGTATTGCGTCTAGTCTACATTTTTTTAGACTACTTACCATGGCAGATGGACTCAAACTTATACCCAAAATCTGTTCGGTCAATTTTATATCATATTGTATTATCTTTGAGTTTAATTTTGGTGTAGAATTTTTTGCACCTGAGATTGTCAGCTGAGACATTTCAAATCCAGCCATCTGTAATATTGCAACCACAACAGATAACATATCTTCTGCTGCATCCTTGTCTAAGCTAGTAACTTCTACAAAGATATTCTTAGTTTTTGTAGTAACAGTAGTTAATGCTGCATTGATAATTGGAGGAAATGATATTGTTTTACCTTCCGAGTCTATAATAATTGGTACGTTTTTTGATTCATTCAGAATCCAACCATAGTCTCTACCAACATCAGTTTCCGATAAAATTTTGTCAATCGTATTCATAGATTCTGAGTTCAAAGGCACAAAACTGTGTTCACGTGTTGATGTTGTATAGTTTAATGGAAATGAAATCTTATCAAGATCATGTAATCCTATTGATGATTTTTTACGTTTCCGACCTATACCAAAATGTAGATCTTCTTGCATGTTCATCAATTGTTTAATTATTTCATCATTGATGATTCCATTTCGAGCAATGATCCCAGTTACAAATGGTCTAATTTTACTCACAGATGGATCTACCTTGATTTCAAATTTGTCACGTTTTTTGATATTTATTTTTTGAATGCCTTTTTTGATTCCTAAAAGACCTTCTAGCCCTAATGCAATCCCAAAATCTGTTGAGTAGTCAGGTCGATTTGGACTATACTCAATTCGAATTTTATCATCATCTTGTGATTCAATATCTAAACCAAGAAATGGTAATGTGTCAATAATTCGTTTTTTTGTTATATTTCCCGAAATTAATTTTTTAATTCTGTTAAGGTTTAGTTCTACTACTGGCATTTTATACTGTCCTCAACCAGTTCAAATCATTGTTGTAAAATTCTCTAACATCATCTAGATCATACTTTAGCATTGCAATTCTTTCTATGCCACCACCCCATGCTAACACAGGTTTTGTGATTCCAAGTGGTTTTGTAACTTCTGGCCTAAATATCCCCATACCAAATAGTTCAACCCATTGTGTTGTGTTGTTACCGATTACAACTCCCTCAATCTGATTAAACTCAACAAGATGTTTGTAACTTACTTTTTCATTTCGGAAAACACGACCTAATGAAAAAATTCTTGCTTCATCAGGTTTTTGCTCAGCTAAATATTTTATAGTGACACAAGTTGTGTGTGTTCGTAACACCATTCTCTGTGATTCAGAGAGTTGCCAATTATATCTCCAATTTTGTGAATGTGATGCTGAGACTTGTTTAATTTGATTAGTCGTTGCAGGTTTTTCTGATGTTATGTTTTCAAGATAAAATGTATCTTGTAATTCTCTAGCTGGGTGATCTTGTGGTGTGAATAATGCATCAAAATTCCAAAAGCTTGATTGTGTTAAACTGCCTTCAATTTCAGAAAAGCCAAGTTTCACAAAAATTTCCCGTATCTCATCTATTGTGTCTTTAAGTGGATGGGTTCTTGCTGCAAAAATTGCAGGTACATCTGCCTCTACGTCAATTGCTCCAGAGTTAGAAAGAGTTGAATCAATCTTTGATGCCTTTTCAGTCAAAGAAATAATTTTTGATTTTTCAGTATTTTGTATGATGTAATCTGGTCTTTCTAACAAAAATTTGAGTGCAAGTTTATTCTCAATTTGTTCTTCAGGAATTGTTTTTGCCCCTATCAGTGAAATTAATTTCTCTTCTGGAGTTTCTATTGATTTTTCTTTTATTGAAATTTTTGAACCCGAATCACTTTTATCGATTTTGACCCATCCATTCTTTTTGGCATTTGCAATTGCAGCATTAAACCCTACACCAGAAAGTGCTTTCCTAACCTCATCAAATGACTTTGGTCCCTCTTCGATTAGATTCATTAATTTTCGTTCTGGCAAACCATTCTTTAATGCGTCAATTCCATTTTGTCCAAGTGAAATTTCGACTTTTGATGATTCCTTAACTTGCGCCAATTCCTTGAGCCGAAGCCACTCAATACCACGTCTTACCTGATCAATGGATAACTCAGTAGATTGAGAAAGCTGTTCAGGAGTTTGATCTGATTTCTTTTGTAATGATTCAATAATCTTTTTTTCAATTTCATGTAAAACCTGTGACAACAGTACAACGTGCCAAAAAGACTTTTTAAAGCTTAACCTAAGTCAAACTAAATGTCGTCAGATGAATTTGTTGTAACACCTTGGCATGTGGAGGGTGATATAGATTATGATAAACTGATTAAGCAGTTTGGAACGCAAAAAATCTCAAATGATCTTCTTCTAAAACTTCAAAAAATCACAGGTGAAGATCATTTTATGCTGCGAAGAGGTGTGTTTTTTTCACATAGGGACTTGAATCTAATTTTAGAAAATCATCAAAAAGGCAAGGATTTCTTTTTGTATACTGGTAGAGGACCTTCTGGTCATACTCACATTGGTCACCTAGTTCCATGGGTCTTTGCAAAATGGCTTCAAGATAAATTCAACGTGAACATGTATTTCCAATTAACTGATGATGAGAAATTCTTTACAAAGCAGGAACTTTCACTTGAAGAAACAAGCAATTTTGCATTGGAAAATGCACTAGATTTCATTGCTTTAGGGTTCAAACCAGAAAAAACAAAGATCATTATCAATACAAAAAATATCAAAACACTGTATCCTATTGCAGCACAAGTTGCAAAAAAAATTAATTTTTCAAATACAAAAGCGGTATTTGGATTTACAAATGAAACTAATCTTGGAATGATTTTTTATACATCATTGCAATCTGCTCCATGTTTTATTGAAGATAAACAAGTATTGATTCCATTAGGTGTAGATCAAGATCCACATTTTAGAATTACACGAGACATTGCTCCCAAAATTAACAAGGTAAAACCAGCTCTAATCCATAATATTATGATCCCATCATTATTAGGTCCTGATCTATACCACAGATTCACCTGAAGTAGTTAAGAAGAAGATTAACAAATATGCATTCTCAGGTGGCCAACCAGATATAGATGAACATAGAAAAATCGGAGGTAATCCTGACATTGATGTTTCATATCAATATCTAAGAATTTTCTTTGAACCAGATGATTCTAAATTGAAAAAAATCTATGATGAATACAAGTCAGGTAAAATGTTAACTGGTGAATTAAAATCAATATTAATTGAAAAAATTAATGGATTCTTATCTTCACATCAACAGAAACGGGAAATTGCAAGAAAAAACATCAATGATTATTTATTAAAAGATTGATTAGCACAGAGATAGTCTGTCAAGACAAATATGAATCACAAAAACTTGCTAGTTTGATTTTTGTGAAAGAAGGGCATGAAACATTTATCACAGAAATTTTGAACGTATTTGACAATGAAGTAGTTTTTTCAATTAAAGATAAATCTGCTCATAGTGTTTTACTAAGAGATAAAAGCCAAGTTGAGAATTTTATTGATTTTATTCAATCTGTAGTTGAAAAAGAACATAGAATATCAGATACTGCGACTGATGCCATTAGGTATCTTACAGCTCTTTTTGAGATATCAAGATTAAACTTCATTGGAAGAATTGGATCTTGTTTTACCTTAATTTTGTCTTGTAGCCAAGGAGGTGCCATTTCTTTTGTATCAGAAATTACTTTCTGATACCAGAAAGATAATTGATCTGGTTGCATGCCTTTTTGAATTTCAGTAATATCATTATTCAATTTTTGAATTATTTGTGATGTTACTGACATAGGGAGTTTTTGAAAATTTTTGCTATATTCCAATGACTCAAACATTGACAAGTATTTTGTCAATTAACATATGTTGCCCTGTGTATCAATCTCAGAATTCCTTATTCTAGTTGTAGATATACGGCTTCCATCTTTAGCTAGAATCATAGGAACTACAATTATCGTAACTGACGATTGATCTTGTTCCAGTCTCAATTTGTTTAGTAATTCACCTTTATTGCGCGTCTCTTCACTCACCACAAGTGCACTAACATCACCTTGAATCACAGCTGGACCAAAATCATCATCTAATTTTGCAATCTCAAATACAGTGTCTGGAAATCTTTCTTTTAGAAGCGACTCTAATGCGGAGTGTCTTATTTGAAAACTATTAAGTAATTTTTTTCCCTTTTTTTCTGCTAATTCATCTGATGTGAGACCAATTATGACTTTTTCTGATATAGAAAATCCTTTATCAAGTAATGCAATGTGTCCTGCATGAATTATATCAAAAGTTCCTCCAAGTGCAACCAGATTAAATTCCATACTTTTCATGAATTTGTTTTAAAATAAACAGTACGTTGTGAACAAACTAAATAAGAATTAAAATAAGTAAAAGAGTTTGTAAGAAGATTATCTTCTTTTTCGCATTCCAGTAATTGCAAACCAGTAAACTAATCCTGGTGCAAGTCCAACAATAAGTGGAATCCAAACTGCTATTGAGGCTTCATAACCTGCCATGTTTATTTTTTCCATAGAAATGGTATTTAAATCCATCTCAGATAAGCAAAATTTTGATTGATCGACTAGTGTTTTTATATAAAAAGATGGACTCGCTGGGATTTGAACCCAGGACCCCTCGCGTGCAAGGCGAGTATTCTACCAGTCTGAACTACAAGCCCTCTCTTGAC
>LUML01000658.1_pt1 | contig 10237 bp, 12 predicted proteins | sample 729661 | NCBI WGS metagenome assembly LUML01 (sample SAMN03860264, study PRJNA289734) | marine metagenome | biome: seawater column; feature: ocean; material: water; isolation source: Red Sea water column Station 22 - depth 10m | place: Saudi Arabia: Red Sea | collected 2011-10-15 | depth 100 m | reverse complement strand
GTCTCTATGTGCAGAATGACAGCACCATAGATTCAAAGGATTCTCAGACAAGGATTACAGATTTATCAGTCGAAACCCAAGAATTATTGGGAGAATATCGAGTCGTTCTACAGCAGATTGACAGATTAATTGCCTACAATGATTATGTTGAAAGATTGATAGAAGATCAGGAAAATCAGATTATAGAGATCAATCGACAGCTTGAAGAGTTTGCTCTAATTGAGCGCGGAATAGTTCCTTTGATGCTTGAGAGCATAGACACTTTAGATCGTTTTATCGATTTAGATATCCCATTCTTGCTTGAAGAAAGAAAAGAGCGTGTGGCACGTCTGAGAGTAATCATGGACGAATCCGATATAACAGTTTCTGAGAAATTCAGACAGATTATGGACGCTTATCAAATTGAGACGAGCTTCGGGTCCGACATAGAAGCCTACACTGGGTTTTTGGACATTGATGGCGAAACTAGGCAAGTCGATTTTCTAAGGATTGGCAGGACCTCATTGACATACCAAACACCCGACCAGAATGAAACTGGATTTTGGAACAAAAAAACAAATCAATGGGAAGATCTGCCCAGAAAATACACCGACCATGTTAAACAGGGGCTGAGAATTGCAAAGAAGCAAATTACACCTGATCTAATTCAGTTACCTATAGAAGCTCCAGGAGCTATTCGATGACTCATAAGAAGATCAGAGTCCTAGCTTTATCAATTTTTATGTTGATATTCACTTTTCAAGTTTCTTCTCAAGAAGACGCTCAGCCTGAAGAGGAAACCGGTGACCCTGTCTTATTAGAGAAGCTTAAGAATATACAGACTATGGAAATGCTCCTTGAGATTACCAAATCCGAAAGTATTAGGACCGGCGCCATTAATGATCAGAGGGAAGAAGAATTCTTGAACGCTAGAAACCGTCAGCGAGAATTATTAGAGGAGGCCAAACGCAGACTGCAACTTGAAGAAGAGCGAAGTGTGCGTCTACAAAAAGAATTTGAGGATAATGAGAAGATTCTTGAAGAAATAGGCGAGACTTTGAGAATTAGGATAGGAAATTTTGGTGAACTTTTTGGTGTGGTCAGACAGGTAGCAGGAGAAGCAATAGCAACGGTTAAGAACTCCCTTGTCTCTGTTCAATATCCCGGTAGAGAGGGTTCTTTAGCTGAGTTAGCTGAAACCAGAAATCTCCCAAGCATGGACCAGATGAGAGGATTAATCATTACCATGCTCGAGGAAATGACAAAATCTGGAAATGTTGAACGCTTTAACAGCAAAGTCATCCTTCCAGGCGGGTCAATCACAGATGCAGAGATAGTTAGAGTAGGGGTCTTTAACGCAATCACTGAGAACTTCTTCCTGAAGTTTATACCTGAAACACAATCACTTCAGGTCTTAGCTAGACAGCCGGCGAGACGCTTTAGATCCTTGGCTGACGATCTCTATGATCTTGATGAAGGCTATACAACAATGGCTGTTGATCCGAGCAGAGGACAGATTTTAGGTCTTCTTATTCAGGCCCCAGGCATTGGAGAAAGAATCAACCAAGGTGGATTTGTGGGTTATGTGATTATCTTCATAGGATTGCTTGGTTTAGCTTTGTCTGGGTGGAGATTGAAATTACTAAAAGATGAGGGCGATGCGATTAATCGACAATTAGCTTCCGATGTAATTTCTGATGACAATTCCTTGGGAAGGATTTTATCTGTTTACGATCAGAATCAGAGCATAGACCCAGAATCCCTCGAACTAAAAATTGATGAAGCTATTCTAAGAGAAGTACCAAAGCTGGAAAAATATCACAGCATCATCAAAGTCTTTGCAGCGGTTGCTCCATTGTTAGGATTGTTGGGAACCGTTGTTGGTATGATTGTTACTTTTCAGGCACTCACTTTATTTGGAACAGGAGACCCTAAATTAATGGCTGGCGGTATTTCACAAGCTTTGGTTACTACTATGCTCGGCCTTATTGTGGCCATACCTTTGGTTTTTCTCCACAGCGTCCTGACCAGTTGGAGCGGTTCTTTAATTGAAATCATAGAAGAACAAAGTGCCGTACTTATCGCAAGAAACGCAGGGAAAAAATAGTGTTGTCTTATGTCATTTCTGAGAAATTTATTACGTTGGTTTGAGCAACAATCTAGAGGCGGAGAAGCCACTGTAATTGTTGCTGTATTTTCATTAATTGTGGCCATTATTCTCTTTATAGTTTTACCTGAGATTAGAGAGTTCTTTGAAGCTGGCGGGCCCGTTCTGTGGGGCATTCTTATGGTTACAATCATTATGTGGACGCTAATTATTGAGCGATTTTGGTTTTTCCAATATCTATTACCTCAGAAGCGAGTTGAGATTATTGATGAGTGGGGTTCAGTAAATAATAAAGGGGATTGGTTTTCCATGAGAATGAGAGATCAAATGATCTCTGAAGTTTCAACTGAGACTAAGCGCTTTTTATTGACCATAGAAACAATGATGCAAATTCTTCCCCTTTTGGGACTTCTGGGAACTGTTGTGGGTATGATTAAGGTTTTTGATGTGATGACATTTTTTGGCACTGGTAATGCAAGACTTATGGCAAGCGGTGTTTCTCAGGCGACAATTCCAACAATGGCAGGCTTAGTCGCAGCTATTTCAGGACTCTATATTGCTAATCTCTTAAAACGAAAAGCTGACGATGAAATTGCTAGTATTTCTGATCAGCTATTAATTGACTGATATCAGATGAGAAGAAAGTTTAAAAAGAATCGAGAAGAAAGTGAGATCAATATCACGCCTATGCTTGACATTGTTTTTATCATGCTAATCTTTTTTATTGTCACCACTTCTTTTGTTAAAGAAATCTCTATCGATGTCAATCGACCGGCTAAATCTCCAATTAAAGAGCAAAAAAAATCAGAAGTTATCTCTGTAAAGATTGGCTGGGGCAAGAAATATATCACTAGCAGCTCAAAAATAGTTTTATGATTAGAAAAAGAAGAAGAGAGGAAGAAGACAGCGAAATTAATATTACGCCGATGATGGACATTGTCTTCATCATGCTAATCTTTTTTATCGTCACCACTTCTTTCATAAAAGAGACAGGGATTGACCCTAATCGACCAGAAGCGGAAACCGCTATGAGGGCTGAACAAGGCAATATACTCATAGCCATATCTCCCAATGATCAGATCTGGATGAACAAGAATCAGATTCAATTGGAGTCAGTTAGAATATTAATGGAAGCAGCTCATGCTGAAAACCCTGAAAGCAGCGTTGTAATTGTTGCTGATGAATTAGCTTCTACAGGATTAGTCATAGATATTATGGACCAGATCCGACTTGGTGGTATTTCCAAAGTTTCACTATCTGCGAAAGAAAAATAAAAATGGAATCATTAACAATTAATTTGAAGCCAGAGTTTAGATACCTTACTGCTTTATTGATAGGGGTAATTATTACCTTATGTCTATTTTTTCTAATGCAGGCATTAATTGATTCTGGGGATCAAAGATTTCGCTCTTCATCAGATGGCCAAATGATGGAGTTTATTCGCATAAAGGACGATGAGAATCTTAGCTTCAAGGACAGAAGAAAACCAATTAAACCCAAGCCGCCCAAAGAACCACCACCACCTCCTAAATTAGTGGTTAATAAACAAGTTAAACCAACATTGAATAAAGTCAAAATGGAGATTCCTAATATTGATCTGCCTACAATTGCTGGAGGAGGGCCTTTTTTAGGTAATTGGCAAGGCAATCCGCTTGCCGAAGGTGACGTCTTACCAATAGTTAGAATCGACCCTCAGTGGCCAAGAAAAGCCTTGGTCGAAGGTATAGAGGGTTATGTGGTTGTAGAGGTTACTATTGCAACAGACGGTTCTGTGAGAGGAGTGGTCGTTGTAGAATCAGTTCCAAAGAGAGTTTTTGATCGAAATGTCATAAGGGCTGTACTTAAATGGAAGTTTAAGCCAAGAATAGTTAATGGTGTACCTGTTGAAAGAAAAGCTATGCAAACACTAGATTTTAAATTGAATTAAACAAATGAGCATATTAAGAACAAGCTTGAGATTATTAGTTATTGTTACTATTTGTTCTAGTGCATATACACAGTTAGTAAGATCAGAATCATTGCCTCAATATCACCCTCTAAAAGAAAATAGAGTCGCTTTGGAGCGTCCAAATTCGGCAAGGCAAATGGCTTATAACGTCAATAAGAAATTCGAAGGGATTGCCGATCGTTTTGGTAATGGAGATCTTGAAGGTGCAATGAAATCTTTAACAACGATGTTGGAGTGGAACTTATCTAAATACGAAAAGGCTGTGGTTTATCAATTTATGGGCTTTGTCTATGTCCAGCAGAACAAGATTGACGAGGCAATTGATGTCTTCAGTAAATGCGTCAACCTAAATGTATTATCAAACACTCAACATCAAAGCACAGTCTTTAATCTCGCTAGCCTTTATGGATCAAAAGAACAATGGGATCTTGCGATCTCATCTTTAATGGATTTTTATAAGTTTGAGGCCGATCCAGCATCAGAGTCTTATATTATGGCCGGCATTGCTTATTTTCAAAAAGGACAACCTTTAGAAGCATTGCCATATATCACTATCGCTAATATCAAATCACTAGAGCCCAAGGAAAGTTGGCTTCAGTTAGAGCTTGCCATTTTATTTCTCAATAAGCGCTATGACGATGCAGTTAACATAGTCAAGCAGCTAGCAACTTATTGGCCTGAAAAAGAAAAATACTGGGAAACTATGGCTGGCGCTTACATGGAAATGCAAAAAGATGCAGACGCCTTAGCAGCACTAAATCTAGGTTATAAAAATAATGCGATTGAGAAGAAAGAGACACTCGAGAGTTTAGCTAGATTAAGCTTGTATTTGGAAATCCCTTATCAAGCCGCAGTGATTATGGAAGAAAACATGGATGCAGGTTTAATCGAGAGGAACGAAGATAATTTGCGGTTGCTATTAGGTGCTTGGACCTCAGCTAGAGAATTTGATGAGGCCATCGAAGTGATTGATGTGCTTGCGCCTATGCTCAATGACGGAAAATTATTTATCCAAAAGGCAATGTTACTTAATGAGAAGGGTGATTGGAGCGGGATTAAGGAGGCCACAAAAATGGCATTGCTTGATGATGATCTTGAGAACCCAGGGGATGTTTTTATTCTTCGAGGCATGGCTCATACAGAACTAGCAGAATACGAAGAAGCTATCGATGCTTTTACTGAAGCTATAGAAGTTGGCACTGATAGCAATAAAAGAAATGCAGAGGCTTGGATAGAATACGTTTCTGACCGACGGGGATGACTAAGAAAAGGATCTGTGGTTTAAGTCAGGCTCATTTAAATCGCCAAGAATCATTTTCCTAGACTCATCAGATAATTCCTGCGGATTTGTGAATTCATTTGAGGTATTGAGCGGCGGATGAATTTTTATATTTAGACTCACTTTTTTTGGTAACCAACTTTCAGATCTAAGTAACTCCCTGCTTCCATTTATAGTTATTGGAATTACTGGACTTTTGCTTCTAATCGCCGTAATAAATGCACCCTTTTTAAATTTTAAGAGACCCTTATCTCTAATAAAGGTTGCTTCAGGAAAAAAGACAATTGAATTTTCAGCTTTACTGCTTTTCATAATTTTGTTTAAGTCATCCGCTCCTTTCTTAGGGTTTACTCTATCTACGAGATGTGTCCCTAGCTTCCCAAGAACATAATTGGCAAAGGGGATATGCTTTAATTCTTTTTTGGCAACATAGCCAAATTTAGGAGGCAATGCAGCTGCCAAAATCATAGGGTCGGTATAACTCGCGTGGTTTGCAACCACAATTGAAGGACCCTCAACAAAGTGCTCGGAACCTTCCACATTAAGTTCTATGCCCATTAGTTTTAGCATTGCAGAAGCAGATCTTTTCCCCAATGTCCTAGTAGATTTGACTGTGCGGGTAAAAGGAAAGCAGCATACCATTATCAAGAGAATGACTGTGAAGACCAGCCATGCCCAAGAACCAAATAAATACATAGAAACACTTTTCATGGATTTTTTATATTGTGTATATTAAAAACAACATAATACACAAAACCAGGCAATGAAAAAAACTCATGGCTAATAATTCTGATACCGATCAAATTATCGATACTTTTATAGACTCAATATGGTTGGAGCAGGGTCTTTCTAAATCGACTTTGAGCGCCTATCGTTCTGACATTAAAGTTTTAGATAGATGGGCTTCAAGCAAACGTCTCAAGCTTGAGAATATTTCTCGTGCCGATCTATTGGATTTTATAGCAGATAAAGCCCATTCTGGGGTCAGTGCAAGAACCTCAGCGAGAATGCTATCTTCATTCCGACGATTCTACGGCTATCTTTTTCAAGAGGAAATAATATCGACAAATCCGACTGAAAAAATTTCTATGCCAAAAATAGGCAAGAGTCTTCCAAAGTTATTGACAGAGGAAGAAGTCCTTAAATTGATCAAGGCGCCCAACTCAAAAAAACCTCTGGGTTTTAGAGACAGAACAATGTTAGAAATTCTTTATGCTACCGGCTTAAGGGTGTCTGAACTGGTAAGTCTCAAGCAAGGAGATGTGAATCTGAATCAAGGTTTTATACGAGTTATGGGTAAGGGCAACAAAGAGCGATTAGTGCCTATGGGTACAATAGCAAAACGACGGTTGAAAAATTTTCTGGATGGACCGATTACAGATATCTTGGGAGAAAGACAATCAGAATTCTTGTTTCCTACTAAGACATCTGAGCACATTTCAAGACAGGCTTTTTGGCAAATTATTAAGAAATATTCTAAAAAAGTTGGCATCAAATCAGATTTATCGCCACACAGTCTAAGGCATGCTTTTGCTACTCATTTGATTAATCACGGCGCAGACTTAAGGGTAGTGCAAATGCTTTTAGGCCATAGCGATCTATCCACCACTCAGATCTACACTCATATTGCTCAACATCGTAACTAGACCAATGATTCGTTACCTAACAATGATTGCTTGTATGACTTGCGTGTTTGGAACTATGAGCCTTAACTCTGAGGAAGATGATCCTGGAACAACCAGAGTAGAGGCGATCCTTTCTCAACTGTCAGAATTTTTTCCAGATGATACGCCTATAGACCTTCAGAAATCTCCTATCGATAATCTATTCACGGTCAATATTGGTTCCCAGGTTTTTTATGTTAGTGACGATGGAAAATATTTAATTAGTGGAGATTTGTACGATACCGCTTCCAGTGAGAATTTAACAGAGTCAGAACGGGAAAATGTTCGCATTGATTATTTGAACTCAATCAGTCCTGCATCAATGATAACTTTTGCCCCACCTGACTATCAGCACACAATTACAATTTTCACAGATATTGATTGTGGCTATTGTCGAAAGTTTCACCAAGAAATTGAAGAGGTCTTGGATGAGGGAATCAGAGTACAGTATGTCTTTTTTCCAAGAAGCGGACCTGAAACAGATAGCTGGTATAAGGCCCAAAAGGTTTGGTGCAGCGATAATCGGCAGAAGGCAATTACTAAAGCAAAGCGAGGCGAAGAGTTATCAAATAAAGTCTGTGCCAATGATCCTGTAGGAGATCACTACAATTTAGGATTAATGTTTAATGTCCAAGGAACTCCTACGATGTTAACTGATAAAGGAGAAATGATAGTTGGGTATATGCCTGCAGCTACTCTTCGAGCTAGATTAGATAGTCGATAATCCTAGAGCCTATCGTTCTAGATATTTTAATTTATTCTTTACTTCTCTCCACTCATCAGCATCTTCAGGTGGTTCAGGTGCTTCTGAAATTACTGGCCAAATTTCACTAAGTTCTATGTTAAGCTCCAAAAAGTTTTCTTGACCTTCAGGAATCTCATCATCTGCAAAAATTGCATCGACAGGGCACTCAGGTTCACATAGAGCACAGTCAATGCATTCATCGGGGTTAATAACCAGCATATTAGGACCTTCATGAAAGCAGTCCACTGGACAGACTTCTACGCAATCACCCAATTTGCACTTTATACAATTTTCACCCACTAAAAATGTCATAAGATTTTCGCTTTACTCAATTGTTTTATATATCGGTTCAAAATCATCAGGCGCTTTCTCAATCATTGCTTTAAGAGCAATCTTCCCAGTCTTAAATGCCATATTATCCCAAGGAATATCATTTAAAGGAAACATTTTGACGTCTAGAGATTCAACCCCAGGAGAAAATTCTAGCCTTTCTAGAGTTGCTCTAAAAAAGATATGAACTTGATGCGCATGCACAACATCGATAATTGCTAACATCGGTCCAAGGAGAGGGGTGAACATTGCCTCCTCTTCGGATTCTCTAATAGCTCCATGCTCAAGGCTTTCTCCATTCTCAAGAAATCCTGCAGGAAGTGTCCAATAATTTCTTCTTGGTTCTATCGCTCTTAAACACATCAGAACTTCATTTTTGAAAATTGGCACAGTACCCACGACAATTTTTGGATTTTCATAGTGGATGAATCCACATTCACTGCAAACAAATCTTACCTTCGTATCATTCTCAGGAATAATCGATTCGTTAGTTTTTCCACATTGATTGCAATATTTCATAAGCTCATATTTATTATGCCGGGAGAGAGACTCGAACTCTCACGGGTTTAACCCCACCGGATTTTGAATCCGGCGCGTCTACCAATTCCGCCATCCCGGCTAAATTCTTATGGCAGAATACCTCTTGTTTATAGGACAGTCCACAGGTCATAATGTTTTCATGGAAATCAAAGACTTCCAATTCTCAGTGCCTAAGCACCTTATCGCTCAAAATCCTCTAGCGGAAAGGGATGCGTCCAGGTTACTCCATGTCCAAGATAGCCAACTTAAAGACCATCAATTTACTGATCTTAAAAACTTATTGAGAGAGAACGATTTACTTATCCTTAACAACACACGAGTGGTTAAAGCCAGATTATTAGGCAGAAAAACATCTGGAGGAAGAGTGGAGATTTTATTTGAAAGGAGCATTGATGAATCAACTTTCATCGGCCAGATTAAATTTAGCGGCAAACTCAGACCTGGCTCAGAACTTATTGTTGGTAACAATGAAGATCTCGAGGTATTAGAAAGGCAGGGTCACTTTTTTTTATTGAGATCAGACAAACCAATAATGGAGATTTTGGATAACTCAGGCTCTGTTCCACTTCCGCCATACATAAAAAGAGACTCCATGCCTGTGGATGAAAAACGATATCAGACAATATTCGCATCAGAATCAGGAGCAGTTGCAGCACCTACTGCAGGCTTGCATTTCACTGATTCATTGTTAGAGGAGATCAGTTCCAATGGGATTGACATAGGCTACCTGACTTTGCATGTCGGTGCAGGAACCTTTATGCCACTTAGAGAAGAACAACTTGAAACTAAAAAATTACACAAAGAGCAATTTATGATCGATCGAATTTTATGCAAGAAGATCGACAAGGCAAAATCTAATCAAGGGAGGATTATTGCTGTGGGTACAACTGTGGTTAGAGCCTTAGAGAGTATTGCTCAAGAGGGGAGGATTGAAGCATTTCAAGGTGAAACAGACATATTTATTACCCCAGGTTTTGAATTCAAAGTTATCGATGCTATGGTCACTAACTTCCATCTTCCAGAATCTTCATTAATTATGCTGGTTTCGGCTTTCGCTGGAACGCAAACCATTCTAAAATCATATCAGCATGCAATTAACAGTGATTATCGCTTCTACAGTTATGGCGATGCCATGTTTTTAGAGAAACAACGACAATGAAATTTAAATTAGAACATCAAGATAAGGCTGCTCGGACTTGCACGATTGAGTTTAATCGTGGGGTTATAAAAACCCCAGTATTTATGCCAGTTGGAACGTATGGTTCAGTGAAAACAATGGCTCCTTATGAGTTAGTCGATATGGGTGCTGAGATAATTCTTGCCAACACTTACCATCTAATGATAAGACCTGGCGAAGAAATTATACAAGCACACAAAGGCTTACATAACTTTATGGCTTGGGATAAGCCAATCTTGACCGATTCTGGTGGTTATCAGATTTGGAGTTTATCAAAAAAAAGAACGATCACTGACGCGTACGTAGAATTTGATTCACCTGTCAATGGCGACATGATTAGACTGACACCAGAAATCGCTATGCGTATCCAGAGGACTCTAGGAAGCGATATTCAAATGGTTCTCGATGAATGCACTCATTACCCTGCAAGCAAAGATGAGGCATTGTTATCAATGAAGAGGTCTGAGC
>LUML01000688.1_pt1 | contig 10261 bp, 13 predicted proteins | sample 729661 | NCBI WGS metagenome assembly LUML01 (sample SAMN03860264, study PRJNA289734) | marine metagenome | biome: seawater column; feature: ocean; material: water; isolation source: Red Sea water column Station 22 - depth 10m | place: Saudi Arabia: Red Sea | collected 2011-10-15 | depth 100 m | reverse complement strand
GCAATTATGAATATAAAAAAAAGCCAATGATAATAACGCCCATCTATTAAATGGAATTATTATTTATTATTTTTGCTTGGCAAATTTTAAGTGCTATGCCTGAAGATAAAGATTAAGAACTTATTTGGATAAGAATTTTCTTACGAGCTCTTCTATTAAATGCCCGCCTCTTTCATTTAAGTGAATATGATCACACATTGTTTTTAAGCCATATTTTTTCCCAATTTTTTCCCAATTCCAACCAAAAACATAGTGCAAAATAACTGCACGAATAATTCTTATAGTACGCCATTGAGTAGTTACATAAGGCGCACTAGAGCTATTATTTCCAATAATATGACTTAGATGATCAAATAAATCAATTAATGTCAGATTGTATTTTTCAGCTATATTTTTAATGATAACATTATGATTTCTTACAACATCCATAATTGAATGGGAATCATGTTCTCCTACCCAAGGTAAAGTGCTAATAGCAATTTTTGCATTACTATGAGATTGTATATATTGAATCATCAATTCTAATTCTTTTTCATACCAATCTATTGATGGTAATTGTGGTAATTCTTTGTTTGTAACATAAGATTCTTGAATAAACTGAATTTTTTGACTACCCATAGCATCATTTGTACCAATAAGGATGGTAATATAGTCTGGATTACACTGTAAGGCATTTTCCAATCTTTGATTTAGATTCCATGCTAAATCTCCATTTACCCCAGCATTAACATATATTTTTGAAGAATCTTTATCTCGCAATGACCCTACCCAATCATATCCTATATGCCCATGAGTAATGCTATCTCCACAACAAAGAACAACTGGACGATTATCGTTTAAATCCCGTTTGAAAGAATCAGCAGACATTTTAGGTAATACCCATGCACGTTTTATAATAGGAAATCTCCAGGCATTCATTAAGAAGTATTGTAGCATATTATTTCTAGTTGATTTCAGGTAGAAGAAACGCTCCTACTCTATGATCATTATCAGAAGCATATAAATACCAATTCCCGTGCATATAAGCCGTAGCAATTCCATCAGTGTAGTGAATATCTTCTAAATACAATGAATCAATATATTCTAAACTTTCTCTATCAAATAAATGGAAACGATTATTGTTTTTGCTTTGTTCAGTGCAAATCCAATATCCTGTATTATCTCCTGTTGATACTAAAGCAATTCCTTCTGGATCTTCAGTAAAATTAAAATCTTCTAATGTAGAATTAATATGTTCACCAGTATCTAAATCCAATACAGCTATCTTATAGTGTTCTTCCATTTCATCAGCAACTAATAAGCGGCGGTAATGGCTATCAACCATAATACTCTCTACTTGATATAAAGTATATTCACCAAACACACTATGTTCGCTTACAGAAAATTTGTCTCCATCATGTTGTAGTTCCCATGATATAATTCGATCTTGATGAGGTTGATTATAGTCATAACTATCTGTGACAAAAATTTTATAACTACCATCTTCTTGTTTATAATTTGTAATTCCATAAGGTTGACGTAAAACATCTGAACCAAATGTGCCAAGAAAATCCATTGATGCATTAAAAACAGCTACATGACGCATATCTCGCTCTGTAACCAATACAAGTTCATCATTGACTATTGTAATACCATTAGGGTATGCATTCTCGCGATTAATAGTCTTTTGCAATTCACCATCCATTGCATTATAAACATACAATTGATTAGCTTCTTTACCTGTAACAACTATTACATGTTTTCTAAAAAGAAATCCAATGCTATCAATCGCTGATTCTGGTTTGGAATCAGTATAAAATAAAGCATCAGATACAATAAATTTTTTATTATTCTCACAACTAGAGAATAAGAAAAGAATGATGAAAATTGATACTATCTTGAAATAAAAAGTGGGATAAAATCTCATAATAAATAAGATTTAATCAGAAATTCCAAGCAATTCAATTTCAAAAATTAGTGTTGCTGAAGGTGGAATAACATAAGTGCCTTTTTCTGGTCCTTGTATTCCCCTTTCACCATATGCTAAATTATATGGAATGTAAACTTCCCACTTAGAACCAACAGGCATAATCTGTAATATTTCGGTCCATCCAGGAATGACTCCTTTCACTGGAAATATAGCAGGCTCACCGCGATCATAACTGCTATCAAATTTATGACCATCAACAAGGTAACCAGTATAATGAACAGTGACTACATCGTCATAATCTGGAACTATACCTGTTCTTGCTGATATTCTTCTCCTTGCGCTCTCATATCATCTCTTTCAAGTTCAGCCATTGAAACATTGAATTCTCTTAAGATTTGTTGCCTCTCAGCCGTATCTAACAATGGTTCATTATCTTCAAAGAAATCATCTAGTCCTTTTTTTACTAAATCTTTATCAACATCAGCATAAGGTGGTAAATTTTTTCCTATATTAATTCCCATAGAATAACTAAGAGAGTCTTTAAATGTAGAAAGAGGTACATCTTCATCGCTAGAATCAGTCTGATTACAAGCTGCAATTAAAAATATTATTAATAAAATTTTTCTAACGTCCATCTTCGTATCCTTTGTATTTATCCATCATATTATCTGCGCCATATAAAGACCCTAATTTAACCAAAAGTGAGCTAGGGATTAAAGCTCTAAGTAAAGTTAATTGATTCATCACCCAAGGCACTTTTGGAGAATGAAATCCAAGACGAATTGCGCGATTCATAATAACTTTAGCAACTGCATCATGATCTTTGATACCTGGTGCTAAAATATTACCAAGAAAGTTTAGTTTGGTCCCTCTAAATAATCCTTTTTTAATAAAATTTGGATGAATTGAAGAAAACTTTACTCCTTTTTTACCCATTTTTATCGCTTCCAATCGCAATGATTCCGTTAATCCCATTACTCCCCATTTTGTAGCAGCATATATTGCTAATTTAGGAGCGCCAACAAGAGCAGATGCTGATGAAATATTAATAACATGTCCAAAATTTCTATCTAACATAGAAGGAAGAAAAGCACGAATAGTATAAATCATAGATGTAAAATTAACATTAATCATATTTTCTAATTCTTCATCTGTTCTGTCCAACATATATCCTGTATATACAGTGCCAGCGTTATTAATTAATATATCTACTTCCCCTACTTCTTGTCTAATGATATCTGCATTTGTATAGACCTGTTGCTTATTTGTCACATCACATACTTGAGAAAAAACATCATGTCCTTCATTTTTTAAAGATTGTACAGTCTTGGCCAAATCATCTGCTTGGAAATCCCAAAGAATTACTTTTGCCTCTTTTTTAAGTAAGCGTTTAACCGTAGCTAATCCAATCCCTTTGGCAGCGCCTGTAACTAATACGATTTTATTTTTTACATTCATATCTATAGATTGCTATACCATTGTATGCCATATGCAAGCGTTATACTAATAGCTAACCCTAACATTAATCGAGCAAAGTCTGTATAGAGCATTGGGAAAATACCTTTCATCTTTTTGTCTGTATAGGTCAATTTTCCATATCCATGAACATACCAGATAGCAATTTCTCTTCCTGCTAACATACCCATGAAAACAAATGTAGTGCTCATTGGTAAGTCATTTATTTCTTTAAAATAATATAGAACAAAACAATAAACTAAATCAATTAAAGTTGCTGAACGAACATATCTTGTGTTGGTTTTTGAAAGAACGATTTCTTGGATTCTTCCGCCTCTTTCATAGAACATAAATGCTAAACCTAATAGCATTACGCCCATTACAAGAAATGGAAAATTAATACCTCCGATTGATTCATATCTTGGTAAAAAGACCATAATATTTGCCATATCATGTTTCAACCAAGTTGCCCATAACCAACCAGTAGTTAACCACTGAAATATTCTCCAAGTAAAATTATATTTATTTTCACCTTTTTCTCCTTCATATAAGATATACTTGGTAATGAGATACCAAGAACCAAAAGCAAAAACAAATGAGACTGCATAGCCTAAGAAACTTTTCATAAGCATTTTTTCCATTAAGCCGTCTACTCCTGCAGCAAAAACTGATAAGACTAAAAATGTGGTAGATACAGGAATCTTTAATCTTGTTAGGGCAATTAATACTAAAGGTGCCATGGCATGATACCATTTTATTGTGATCTCTGGAAATTCATTTAATCTTCCAAATGCAGGATCATTATCCATAAAACCTTGAAACATAGTGAAAACAAAAATTGATCCCATATATGCAAACATCCAATACCATTTTACATCATCACGATTTGATGATATATAAGTGCCTAATGTTTGAATACTATCATTTGCTGTAACAGCATACACCGCGAATAAAAATCCTAAAAAAGCCCAAAGTGTGAGAAATTCCATTACTACCCCTGATTTAATGAATTTGATTTTTTTTGAGCTCCGGAGGAGGGACTCGAACCCCCGACCTGGTGATTAACAGTCACTCGCTCTACCAACTGAGCTACTCCGGAATCGAATTGGAATGAATTTTTCATAATATTATTGAAAAAACAAGCAATATTACACCTCAAGTTCAATAATAATGTCTTTTTCTAGATTAAATTGTGCGTGATCAAACACATCTTGAGATATAACAACTTTATTATTTTCTGATATGTTACCTAAGCGAGCATGTGTTGATTTCATTCCACCTAAATACCATCTATGATCACTAATATATATTAAATCTCCTTTTTCACCTTTTATTTCGTTCATATATTTTTTTGGTAAAGAGACTGTATTATCTTCTTTGTTTGAAACTTCTATTTCTGAACCAGAAAATTTGATAGTAATACCAGCATTCTTGTTCACCTCAGATCCTTTAAAATATTTTGGACCATCTTTAATTGTCCAAAGGGTTAATCCTTTGATTTTATCATAATTGCTTGGCGGTTTTGTTAACAAGGTTACTACAACACCAATTGCTACACATGCAACCACATTATACAATGCCCTAATATAAGACCAAGGTTTTGCTTCAATAAATTCAATACCATGGGAAAAAGGTTGGACAAATAGCTTTGGATATAAAACTCCTAAATAAATAAAAATTGCACCTAAAACAAATGTTAAGATTGCAGCTCTAGAAGAAAAACGTTGCCAGAAAATTCCTAAGAATATCACGGTAACCATTGGTGGTGTAACAATACTATGGAATGCACCGTGCGCTTCATAAATAGTACCATATTTGCTAAATAAAAATGCAGCTTGTATACCAATGAATGTGACAAATAAAGAAGTAAACATTGAAATGCGTAATTTAGTTTTTTCAGATGGATTTTTGCTTAATGGTGTATAAACATCATTCACGGCTACAGCTGTGGATGCATTAATTTGTGAGTCTAAACTTGACATTAACGCTGCAACAACTGCTGCTACTAAAAATGCAAATACTGCTTCAGAGCTTGCTACAATACCAGCGACTATAGTAAAAATTCCATTTGGATTTGCAGTTTCTGCAATCACATCTGGTGAAGTATTTGTTATTGCTCTTGCTATCCAACCAGAATTTGACACTGCAAGAGTTCCAAGTGGCAGAAATACCAATACATTCATCATCGTTGCTCGTCTAGCATGCACTACAGAACGCGCTGCTAGAAAACGCATAATCACTGCTTGATTCATAAAAGCAAACCCTACTGATCCTACCACACCATCTTGCCAGAAAATTCCAACAAAATTAAAATCAGGAGGAGAATTAAAATCAGCTAAAGGGAGCTTATTTGTGATTGATAAATTATTCCAAAATATATCTAAACCACCTAAATAAATAATTCCTAATCCAAATAATAAAAGGCCAGCAAACAGAAGGACAATCCCCTGAATTAAATCAGTGAAAATAATCGCTGTTTGACCGCCTAGCGACACATATAATCCAGAAATCACAGCTACAACAACAATAATGGTATTAATTTCCCATCCTAATATTGGTTGCAACAATGAAGCAAGCGCAAGCAATCCGATTCCAATATATCCCACTAAATACAATAGCATAGTAAATGTTGATAGATTTCTTACTGTGCTATTAAAACGGCGTTCAAAATACTCAGGAATAGAGTTCACCTTCATATAATAAATAATTGGGATCCATCCAAATAACAATAATGGCATAAAAAACCAATCATTCATATAAGTCATGGTGGATGAAAATCCATATTGGTATCCTTTAGAAGCATATTTAGCAAAACTGTGTGATCCTACTCCAGTGGCTAACATTGATTATTATTACGCGCAAAAAATAATCCAGCACCTAATACAAAAAATACATAAAAAGCTAATATACCCCAGAATAAGTCACTTGTTGGAATAGCAGTATTCATCGAACACCTCTAATAAGAATCGCAACATTGACTACATAAAGAGCAAGAATGACTAAATAAAGTTGTGGCATATCATTTAATGCGGATACAGTCATAAACAAATGGATAGATGATACATAAATAAATCCCCAAATTAATATTTGTATCCAAATCTTATATTCTTGCCAAAACTTTTCGTTACCATATGCACGAAACACTGCAAATAAACCAGATCCAAAGATTAATAAACCAAAACCATATTGATATAGAAAAGGAAGCCAGCTATGAGAAAATAAATCCATCAACTTATCCTTTCAAAAAATGGCTTTAACTGATCATAGGTGTCATACAATCCTTGTGCAACAACTTTGGTAGATCCTACCACTGGCATAAAAGAAGTATCAGATTTCCATCGAGGGACAACATGAAAGTGTAGATGCTTTGGTATAGATCCACCAGACCCTTCTCCAATATTAGCACCAAAATTAAATCCTTCACATTTTAGATTTTCTTTTAAAATTGTCATTGATTTTTTAACAAGATACATGATTTCGTTTAAAGAATCATTTTCTAAATGTTCCATTGAATCTACTTCATCATATGGAACAACCATTAAGTGACCATTGTTATATGGATAGTAATTCATAATGATATAACAAAATTCGCCTCTATAAAGAATAAGATTTTCTCTATCTTCACTTTCATTTGCTTTTTCAGAAAAAAGTTTCTGGGAAGAATCTTTATTTTTGATATACTCCATTTTCCACGGAGCCCATAAATGTTTATTATGTGACATACTATGCTTCTGACTTTACTTTATCAATTAATTCTCTTAACACAGGTTTAATATAAACATTATCAATTTTCATTTTACTAAAACATTTTGCCAAAACATTAACACGTTGTTCTAACGGTTTGTGCTTATTAATAACAATCACATTATCTGAAAATAATAAACAATCATCCCCATAAAAATCACCTTTATCATGTATAATTCTTACATCTAATTTATCGCTTAAGTCAATAAAATCATTAATTAATTCTTCATATTTTTTATTTATTCGTTTGTGTCGCACTTGATACCTGTAATTGAACTACTGCTTCTAATTTTTTCTCCTAAACCATCAACCATTTTAATATTATATTTTTTCATTACAGCAGTCTCTGGAATTTCTGAAAGACTTCTATCACCTCCATTAGCAAAAATATCTGGTTTAATAGCTTCTAAACTTTTACAAACACTTTTATCTTCATCGATGCTTAAAAATACCTCATCAACACATTTTAATGCTGCTACAATTTCCGCTCTATCATTTTCATTCATAAATGATTTTCCTTTTTTCAATACAGCTTGTTTATCGCTATTGACAATAACAATTAATTTGTCACCAAGCTGTTTTGCCATTTCGAGATATTCTAAATGTCCAACATGCAATGGATCAAAATACCCGCTTACTGCTACAACAGTCATCTATTACTCCTTATTAAGATTGTAATTCCATTTTGGAATCTCTAGTTCCCAATTTGCTCTTAATGATAATGAATCAGGATAAACAAAGAATCGTTCTGCAAATTCATTTGTAGTAAATGATCCCATATCTAAAATAGAGTTATTATTTCTGTCTTCATAGATTAATAACTGATATTCTCCTTCTAATATCCCATCAAGAATGTAACTGCCATCTATTTGAATTGTATTGGAATATTCATTTTTTTTATTTTTTAATATTAAAGAAATTGGATGAATAAAATTTCCTAAAACTTCTCCTGTTAAAGTAGCTGTCTTGATATTTTTCTTTTCATTAGTATCATTTTTTTCTTCAGAATCTTCGCTTTCTTCACTTTTGATTGTATGAAGATAAAAATTAATATTATCTAACGATCCATCTTTTAAAGAAAGCTTATTCTTTCGATAAAAAGAGAAAGGTCTTTGTTCATAATTAATATTTGATCCATATTGCTCAACAGCTAAAATTGAAAAATCTTTTTCAGGTAAAAAATTAAACTCGTAAGAAGAACTTGATGACGCATTTAATACATAATCTGGTTCTAGATTTAGCATGATATCTTTTTCTAAGTGATTAAACCATAATAAAATAAATGCACTACTAAAATCTCCAAAAATATTTCCTTGAATTTTTTTTGAATCAAAAACAGCTTTTCTTGAAAATGGAATAATAATATCATTTTTCAATCTGACATTATGCTCATCTTTAAGATTTGTATTAAAAACAATCATATAAGTAGTATCATTATCTAGATCTGATGGCAACCACAAATCAATACTGTCTCCCTTATATTCATATCTAAAATTATATTCACCACTTGGAAAAATTGTAATAGCATTTTTTAATGATGACTCATCTAAGTATTCATTGAATTTTATAGTGATTTTTTGTGTTGGTTTGATATCTGTAAGTATTTTTGGTGAAGTTTCGGTTAGTTTTGGTGGAATATCATCTATATCTCCTCCTTGTGGAGCAGAAACAGAAGCGCAACTAGCAAAAAATAAAACCCCAATAATTAGGACAACACTATTCTTTAATAGATTCAAGAACATCCTCTCCATGTGTGCTGGTATTAACCTTAGGATACACTTTTTCAATAATACCTTTTTCATTAATAAGATAAGAAATTCTTATAATTCCTTCGTATTCTTTCCCATACATTTTCTTTTTACCCCAGGCTTTATATGCTTTAATCATACCCAATTCTGTATCAGATAATAAATCATAAGGAAAATTATTTTTTGTAGAAAAGTTTGATTGCGCTTTTACAGAATCTTTGCTAACACCAACTACATTAATATTATTTTTCTGAAATTTTTTAAAATTATCACGAATTCCACATCCTTCTTTAGTGCAACCTCCTGTGCTAGCTTTTGGGAAAAACCAAACGAGAAGTTTTGACCCTTGAAAGTCGCTAAGGGAAATATCTTCATCATTTTGATTCTTTAACGTGAATGATGGTGCTTTATCTCCAACTGATAACATATATACTCCTAATCTTTATGTTTATCTAAATAGTCCTTAGACCATTTTACAAAAGTATCATTATTAATTTCAAATCTAATCTGCTTCATTAAATCAAAATAATATGCAATGTTAATTAATGTTGCAATTCGTATCCCGAAGATTTCATTTATTTGAAATAAATATCGTAAATAAGATTTAGAATATTCTTTTGCAAATTGTATTCTACTATTCTCATCGATTACAGAAGTATCATGCTTGTATTGATTATTAAGAATATTGATAGCTCCATTGCTAGTAAAGATTTGTCCATTACGTGCATTTCTACTAGGAAGCACACAATCAAACATATCTACTCCTCTTAAAACTGATTTAACAATATCAGTTGGCTTTCCTACTCCCATTAAATAACGTGCATATTCTTCAGGAATAGATTCTCCTAATAATTCAACTGTATTGAACATAGGTTCTTTCTTTTCACCTACAGATAATCCTCCAATCGCTATTCCACCATCAACAAAAGGTAACATTTGATCAATGCATTTTAATCGTTCATTTTTATCTACTCCTCCTTGAATAATAGGAAATAAAGTTTGTTGATGATTATAAAGGTTCTCATGTGTTTTTAAATAGTCATATGCTCTTTTTGTCCACTGATGCGTTAAATCTGATGCTCTTTCTAATTCTTTTTTCGAACAATCTCCTGGTGGACAATAATCAAAAGCCATAATAATATCAGAACCTAATTTTTGTTGTACTTCCATAGAAACTTCTGGTGTAAAAAAATGCATACTACCATCAAGATGAGACTTAAAGTGCACTCCATCATCAGTAATTTTATTCATTTTATTTAATGAAAATACTTGATAACCACCACTATCTGTTAAGATACTATTTGACCAATTTAAGAATTGATGCAGTCCACCATTTTCTTGTATAATATCTGTTCCAGGTCTTAAGTAAAGATGATATGTATTTGAAAGCATAATATTAGTATCC
>LUML01000234.1_pt1 | contig 10353 bp, 11 predicted proteins | sample 729661 | NCBI WGS metagenome assembly LUML01 (sample SAMN03860264, study PRJNA289734) | marine metagenome | biome: seawater column; feature: ocean; material: water; isolation source: Red Sea water column Station 22 - depth 10m | place: Saudi Arabia: Red Sea | collected 2011-10-15 | depth 100 m | reverse complement strand
ACATAGCCTGTGAAACCTTCTGCTACAAGTATGATATAAGTGAGCCAACCCAAAACCCATAGAAGCTCTCTTGGTTTTTGATAAGAACCGTACAAAAGGCCTCTAAACATATGAAGATAAATAAGCAAAAAGAACATCGAAGAGCCAGTGGTATGCATATAACGAATAATCCAACCATAATCAACATCTCTCATGATGTACTGAATTGATGCAAAAGCTCCTTCATCTGTGGCCTCATAATTCATTAACAGCCAAATTCCTGAGATTAGTTGGATGACTAAAACTACAATTAAAAGAACACCTGCCAGATACCAGAAATTTTGTCCTATAGGTGCCGGATATTTACTTAGATGTCTTTCAAAAGTATCAGTTAAAGGAAACCGATCGTCGACCCAATTTAATAGTCTGGTAAACATTAAGTCACTTCCTCATCTTCACCTATAACCAATACATCTTCACTCGCATAATAATGTGGTGGAACAGGTAAGTTTGTTGGTGCCGGTACTCCTGAATAAACCCTTCCGACTAAATCGAATGTAGATCCATGACATGGACAAAAGAAGCCCCCTTGCCAGTTGGAATCAAAATCAGTAATTCCTAGTTCAGGATAAAACTTAGGTGCACAAGATAAATGAGTGCAAACAGCCTCTAAAACTACTATCTCCTCCCTTCTTGACCGATATGGATTTTTGGCATAATCAGGTTGTTGGTCTTTTTCAGAGTTTGGGTCTGAAAGCCTAGATAAATTTTTGTTTAAAGCCTCAAGTGACTCTTTTGTGTGCCTTACTATATAAATAGGAATTCCTCTCCATTCAACCAACATCATTTCTCCTTTGTTGAGTTTGCTGATGTCTACTTTTGTTGGAGCACCTGCTGCTTTTGCCTGTGCGCTCGGATTAAATGCTGCAACAAATGGTATGGCTGCTCCAATTACAGCTCCAGTTCCAACAATTGAGGTAGCAGCAATTAAGAATTTTCTTCTTCCTGGATTAGAAGGAGTTTTTGGCTGCATATTATCTTTTAGAGTATTGAGGCCTTTTTCTAGCTTTCCTTAATCCAACTTTTTTTCTTTCGACCTTCCTTGGATCTCTCGTTAAAAAGCCTTCCTTTTTTAGAGGCATTTTGAGACTTTCATCATATTCAACAAGGGCCCTAGCTATACCAAGCTGAATTGCACCTGCTTGACCAAAACTTCCTCCGCCTTTAACGGTAGCCTTAATATCTACCCCTTTAGACATTTGAACAGCCTCTAAAGGCTGCTTAACAACCATTCTGGCAACTTCCCTTCCAAAATAATCATCCAATTTCTTTTTATTAACAGTTATTGAACCTGATCCTTTTACTAAAAAGACCCTAGCTTTTGATGTTTTTCTTCTTCCTACTGTAACTATTTGATCCAACTTTATTCCTTAAGTTTTAAAATGCATCCAATGTGCTTGGGTTCTGTGCTTGATGAGGATGATTATTATCTTTATAGATCTTAAGCTTTGTAAGCATTTTCTTTCCAAGTTTATTTTTTGGTAACATCCCCTTAACTGCCATTCTAATTGCATCTTCAGGAGAGTTCTTAATTACTTCATCCAAAGATCTCGATTTTATTCCTCCAGGATAGCCTGAATGTTTAAAGTAATTCTTTTGGTTCAATTTGTCGCCTGTGATATTAATTTTGTTTGCATTAATTACAATTATATAATCGCCTAAATCAGCATTAGGGGTAAATTCTGGTCTGTGTTTACCTCTTAGTCTTGAGGCTAAAGCACTTGCTAATCTACCCAAAGTCTTATCCCTAGCATCAACTAGAATCCAAGATTGCTCTATATCTGACTGTTTAAAACTCTGGGTTTTCATTGAACTAGTTACCTTAGGAAAAGCGCGCGCATTTTAATCTACTAGATAGGGTTGATACAACAGGAAGTTCATTAAAATTATAAATTTTTTAACTGAAAAGTTGTTTTTCTTTGTTATTTCTCATCATTATATTAATCTTCAGTCATGAAGATCTTTAGATCAAAAGAATACTTACCCTATTTAACTGCGACTTTGATTGGAGTAATGTTTGGTATTCTCATTCTTACTCTCATAAATAAAAACAACATTCCGACAGATAATGAGATTATTTCAAAGAATCTAATTGGGAATTCTTTTAATAAAGCTGTAAATAAAGCCTCACCTTCTGTTGTTAATATTTATAGCGATGTACTTGTTGATGATAGGAGGTCTCAATTCCCTTTTTCAGATAGATTTAATTCCATTTTTGGACGTAATCAAGCGAGAATACAATCAAGCTTAGGTTCTGGAGTAATTTTTTATTCTAATGGTTATATCCTTACAAATCAGCATGTTATAGGTGATAAGAACGTAGGAATTACTGTTGAACTTTCTAGTGGTCGAAAAGAAAAAGCTAAAATAATAGGAATTGATAAGGGAACCGATTTAGCTGTATTGAAAATTGACCAGAATGAAGAGTTATCCTCAATAGAGATCGCTAATTCCGATAATCTAAAAATTGGAGATATAGTTTTAGCTATTGGTAATCCTTATGGATTAGGGCAATCAGTTAGCATGGGAATAGTCAGTGCCACAGGAAGGGAGTTTAATAATCCTTATTCAGACTATATTCAAACCGATGCTTCTATAAATCAAGGTAATTCAGGGGGTGCTTTAATAGATACTACAGGAAGATTAGTGGGCATAAATACACTAATAAGAAGTAGTACAGGTGGATCAGAGGGAGTAGGACTAGCAATACCTTCAGCCAGAGTATTGGGAATCATAAATGATCTTATTCAGTACGGAGAAGTTAAAAGAGGCTGGTTAGGATTTGGAATAAACAGAAGAGTGTTGGCGACACAAAATTTATTAAAAATAAGTTATATACATCCCAATGGGCCTGCAGAAGAGGCCAACCTAGAAGCGGGAGATATAATTATTCAAATAAATGAACAAAAGTCCTCTTATCCGCTTTTATTTAAAGAGTTTGCAAGATCCAAACCGGGAACAATTATCAAATTTAAAATATTAAGAGATGGAAATTATTTAGATATAGATTTACTAACTTCTACAGTTTCGAGCTAAATTTATTTTTTAGGGAATTAAATCAGGCTCTTCTGTATTGGTTAAGAAATTCTTTGTATATCTGCTCCAAGAACATTTAATTTCTCTTCAATCCTTTCATATCCTCTGTCTATATGGTAAATCCTGTCAATTTGAGTTGTTCCCTTTGCAACTAGACCTGCTAAAACTAAACTGGCTGAGGCTCTTAGGTCTGTTGCCATTACGGGTGCTGCAAACAAATCCTTAGTACCTTCAATAACAGCAGTATTTCCTTTTAACGAAATCTTTCCTCCCATTCTGGCAATCTCTTGTACGTGCATAAATCTATTTTCGAATACATTTTCTGTAACTGTAGCTGTACCCTCTGCTATAGAATTAAGAGCAATAAATTGAGCTTGCATGTCAGTTGGAAAGGAAGGGAATGGTCCTGTACTTAGACTTGTAGCTTTAGGCCTATTTATTTCCATTTTTAAAGAAATCCAGTCTTCCCCGGAGTTAATTAATGCACCTGCTTCCCTTAATTTATTTACAACAGAATCAATCGAATCAGGTCTAGTTCCTTTTATTGTTATATCACCTCCAGTCATAGCTACTGCTGTTAGATAAGTAGCAGTCTCAACTCTATCCGGCATAACTGAGAAATCACAACCTTGTAGAGTTTCTACTCCTTCAATAACAATCTTATCCGTCCCTTGACCTTTTATTTTTGCTCCCATTTTGATTAGACAATCTGCTAAATCCACTACTTCAGGTTCCTTAGCTGCATTATTTATAGTTGTTTCTCCTTCAGCAAGAGAAGCAGCCATCAATACATTTTCAGTAGCTGTCACACTAACAGGATCAAAATTTATAGTATGCCCTTTTAACCTACCATCAGAATTAGCATTTATATATCCGTTTTCTAAAGAAATACCAGCTCCCAAAGCTCTCATGGCATCAATATGAAGATTTACAGGTCTACTTCCTATGGCACACCCTCCAGGTAAAGCAACTTTTGCTTCATGAAATTTAGCTAATAAAGGTCCCAAAACAAGGACAGAAGCTCTCATAGTCTTAACTAATTCGTATCTTGCATTTAAATTTTTAATAGAAGAAGCATCAACATAGACATCCATATCCTCATTTAACATAATATCTACACCCATCGAACCCAATAATTCGATCATGGTAGTTACGTCATTTAAATGCGGTAAATTACTAACCTTCATGGGTGATTCAGCTAATAAAGAAGCAGCTAATATTGGTAAAGCAGAGTTTTTTGCTCCAGAAGCAAAAATTTCTCCTTGAAGTCGCTTTTTGCCAGTAATAAGAAGTTTATCCATTAAAAGAGTTATTTTCTAAAGTGAAGTTACCCATTTTTCAATGACTAAATCTAGATTATTTCCTTCCTTTTCCATTAAAGAATAAAACTGATTCCTAAAAGTTAACCCAAGATTGACGCCATTTATTACTATATTAATTAACTTCCACTGTCCCTGTTTATTGAGGTACATATCATAAACAGCCGGATAAATTTTAGTTGAAGTAACTATTTGCAAAGAAACTTTTTCTCTATTTCCTTTAGGTGACTTCTTTACTTTAGAAGAAACTAAAATTTCCTCATCTTTAAATTCTGCTAAGGTTTTTGAATAAGTTTCGAGTAGGCTTGCTTTAAAAACCCTGTTGAATTTCTCTATTTGCTGTTTATTTGCATCTTTATAATACTTTCCCATTACATTTCTAGAAATCCTTTTAAAGTCAACTAAAGGCTGTAATGCTAATGAAATCGCTTTTATAAACTCTTCTGGATTTTCTTCATAAATTCCTTGCTTTGCTCGCAATACTAAAACTATATCTTCATGAATTTTTTCAACATATTCAGATGAAGATTCAGCAAAAGCTTGATTAAAAAACAATAGAGAACTAAAAAAAAGTAAACTAAAACTAGATAAGAATGGTCTCATAAATACAAAGAGATAATTAGAGCTATATGAAATTTGAAGTTATTATAACATCTGCATTAAACAACCCTTATGAATTAAAGTTCAATCTTTAAGAGCTTTTAAGTGAATATTCTAACCTTATTGTACATTGCCACAGGCATAGCGCTTGTATGGGTCAGTGCTCAAAAATTAGAAAAATATTCAGTTTTAACGGCAGTAAGATACGGGATGTCGCCTTTCTTAATCGGTTCTACTGTAATCGCATTTGGAACATCTGCCCCTGAAATCTTAACTAGTCTTTTTGCTGCCTTCGAAAATAAAGCTGTAATGGTAGTGGGTAATGTAATAGGTTCTAATGTAGCTAATATTGCCTTAGTTTTTGGGCTTACCTTGGGAGTGTTATTCTTTAAAAAAGAAGACTTCTCATCAAAATCAGAAATTACTCTGAACTTAATCATTCTTATCTTTTCAACTCTTCTAGTTTGGACAGTTATAGCTTTAAATCCTTTTCATATTTACTCATCCATTGTACTGCTAATAGCCTTACTCTTAGTTATTGTTACCTGGTATAAAACTAATGTAGGTAATGAAACTAAGTTTGAAGAATCGGATGAGAAATACTTATTTTTAAAATTAATAGCCTCTTTAGTTTCTTTAGTTATTGCAGCTTGGTTGATAACCAAGGGTGCTTTTAACATTTTAGAAACTATTGGAATAGGTGAATTATTTATAGGATTCACTGTCCTAGCAATTGGAACCAGTCTACCTGAAATTGCTGCGGCACTTGCTTTAGCAGCGAAAGGGAGAAATGAAGCTGTGGCGGGAACCCTAATTGGATCAAATATATTTAATGGGCTACTTGTTTTGGCAATACCTGGACTTGTTGGATCGTCAGTTTTATTTAATTATCACCAATGGGTTCCATTACTTACTGTTCTCCTTTTTGTTACTGTCATGTTTTGCCTATACTTATTCTTAAGAATACAAAACCCTAAACGTGCTAGTTTAGGTATATGTATTTTATTGTTTATAAGTTATTTCTTATCATTATCATTGGCATATAGTTAGAAAAAGAAACTATGAAAAAACCAAAGCATATTAAATCAGCTTTAAGAACCTTAGACATTGAATCGAGAGCACTTACTAAACTTGCAGCAAATTTAGATACTAACTTTTCTAAATTATGTGATGCGATTTTAAGCACTAAGGGAAAAGTTATTACTATGGGTGTAGGCAAATCAGGCCATATAGCTCAAAAAATATCTGCTACACTTTCAAGCACTGGTTCTCCTTCTTATTTTATTCACGCCACTGAAGCTCTTCATGGTGATATTGGTGTCATTTCTAAAAATGATTGTGTTTTAATTTTTTCTCATTCTGGAGAATCAAAAGAAATAATAGATTCCATTAAGCCTTTAAAAAATATTGGCTGTAAGATCTTTTCTTTCACTGGTCCTACTGAATCTACTATTGCTAAAAGTACTGATATCAATATTTCAACTGAAGTAGATAAAGAAGCTTGTCCTCTAGACCTGGCACCAACTTCTAGTACGACAGCAGCTTTAGCCTTAGGAGACGCTTTAGCTATTGCTTTATTGGAAAGTAGAGATTTTAGTCCTGAAGATTTTGCAAAATCTCATCCAGGTGGAAAGCTTGGAAAGAAGCTAACCTTAAAAGTTAAGGATATTATGAGTAAGGGAAAAGAATTTCCTGTTGTCAGCCCAAACACTGCTCTATCAAAGGCTTTAGTGGAGATATCTAATAAAGGATTAGGAATAGTTGCAGTAGTTGAAAAAAAGGAACTCAAGGGTGTATTTACGGATGGGGATTTAAGAAGAACCATAGAGTCGAAGAAAGATATTCATAAAACTAAGATTTCTTTAGTGATGTCAAAAAATGTAAAAACAATTGAACAGTCTTGTTTAGCTTCTGAAGCTATTGAAATAATGGAGAATAAAACAGACGCTTTTTACTTCAGTTTCTAAACCTTCATGGAAGATAGATATACAAAATACAAAAGATTCCTTTGAATTACATTCTTTAACAGCAAGGCAAGAAGAAAATAAGGGGGTTTTTTTGCTGGATGAGCCTATTTTTAGATCCAATTGGGAAAACAAATTTAAAAGTTCTGCATCCTCGGTGTATGCAATACTAGATCTAGGTGAAGAAAGATTGTTAATGACAAATAATGTCCATTTAACCATTACAGAAAAAGATGAAAAAATTGATCTGTTTTCTGAAAAAATAAATTTTGATATGAGGAATAAAAATTTTCGTTCTAAAAATCAAGTTCAGATGAGAAGTGCTTCCTTTAGGCTCAATAGTAACGGATTTGATCTTTATCAAAACTTAGATGGAGTGAATGAATTGATCTTTTCTAAAGCGGCTTTTGAAGAAAACAATGCTTCTAAGAATAGCTTCTATGGAGAGGCAGACCTAATAATTTACAAAAGCCCTTCAGAGACTTTTACCTTAAAGGGTTCCGCTGAAATAAAATTTGAATCTACCCTAATTAGTGCTGAAGAAATTGAATTTAACTTTAAGACTAAAAAAATAATTAGTTCAAAGAGGTCTAGAATAATTAAGTCTTAAAATGAAATTACAGTCTCAGAATCTAACAAAAAAATATTCGAATAAAATAGCTGTTCAGAATCTTTCTATTAACCTAATACCTGGAGAAATTTTAGGTTTGCTGGGACCCAATGGTGCAGGTAAAACTACTTTCTTTTACATGATAGCGGGATTAATCAGTTCTGATTCTGGAAAAATACTGATTGACGGAGAAGATATAACTAATAAAAGTGTTTCAGATAGAGCAAATATGGGGTTGGCATATTTGCCTCAAGAACCTTCAGTATTTGGACGCCTTAGTGTGGAAGAAAATATTATGGCCGCTTTAGAACAAAGAAAAGACATAACAAAAGAACAAAGGCAGCAGGAACTTGAAAATTTAGTAGAAGAATTTCAACTCAATAAATTCTTAAAAACTAAGTCAAGTAAACTTTCAGGGGGGGAAAGAAGGCGGGTTGAAATTGCTCGTTCTCTAAGCTCAAACCCTAAGTTTATTCTTCTGGATGAACCTTTTGCAGGTATAGACCCAATAGCTGTATCCGAGCTGAAAGAAACGCTAAAAAAATTAAAGGAAATGAAATTAGGAATTTTAATTAGCGATCATAACGTAAGAGAGACAATGCAGATTTGCGACAATGTTTTAATTATGAGTGAGGGAAAAGCTATAGCTGAGGGTACTCCCGCGAAAGTATCCTCTAACGAACTAGTCAAAGAGGTCTACTTAGGTAAAGACTTTTAATTAGAATATGAAGCAGGGGTTAAAACAACTACCGAAACAAACTCTTGCTTTAACTCCGTTACTTCAGAATCAAATTAGACTTTTGTCCTTAAGTGGAAATGAAATTCGTAAGTCATTAAATCAAATTGTTAAAGAGTATTATGAAGAAGACAGGAGTAAAGAATATCTTCTTTTCAAAGACTTAGTTTTTGAAGACAGGTTTAACAACTTCTTAGAAACAAGAAACCAGCCTCTAGAGTATCAAAAGGAGATACCGCAAGAGAAAGACATTAAAGCAACCCTTTTAGATCAGCTTTACATAGAAAACCTAGAAGAATATGAGATCCTCATAGGAGAATATTTGATTGATTCAATAAATAAAGATGGAAGATTAGACAATAATCTAGATTACAAAGATGTTTCTTTATTTGTATATGAAAGTCTCAACCTTAAGGTTGACAAAAAAGAAATTAAAAAAATACTCTTTATAATTCAGAACTTTGAACCTGTAGGGTGTGCTTATAGAACTGTTCTTGAATCTCTTCTTATCCAAACTGATCATTTAGAGATACGAAATGAAGAGAAAAAAATTATTAAACAGTTCCTTCAGAAATTTTCTAAAGAAAAAATAGATGCAAGTGCCTTGAGTCCAAAAATAAAAAAAGTTTTGCAAAAACTAAAGTTTAACCCCTGTACGCAGCTAGATCTGGATGAGGTCAGTTATGTGAGACCTGATCTAGTGGCAATAGAAAACTCGAATAAATTAGAAGTAACCTTAAACGACCCTTTTTTAATAGAGTCTTTTACACAAAAGATTAAAACTTTTGTAAAAAGCTCCTCTTCAAAGAAAAAAAAAGAAGCTCTTTCATTTATTAATGGATTCGAAAGACGTCAAAAAACCCTTCTTGAGGTAGGAAAGTTTATAGTTTCAAAACAAGAGAAACACTTATTGGATTCTAAAGCCCTCACCCCTTTGACGCTTAAGCAAATTGCAACTTCCTTAAGCATTAGTGAATCAACTGTGTCTAGAATAGTAAAATCTAAATACTTACAATTACCTAAGAGGAATATCCCCCTTTCGTCTTTATTAGAAAAAAAAGTTACTTTGAGATCTTCTGAAGGAAAGGAAGTTTCGCCGTCCCAATTAAAAAAATTAATAAAAAAGGAAAGATATAAGGTAACTGTTGCCAGACGTACCGTGGCTAAATATCGTCAAGAGGCTCATATTTTGCCTTCAAGGCAAAGAGTTTAGTAATAACCCAAGAAATTACTCAAACCATTCCACGAATTCCGTAATTGGCTCTTCTATTGTTCCTGTTATTTTCCACTTGCCACTGCTTAACTTATTCAGTGGTTTTTTAAAAGCCTTTCCAGCGATGAAAACAGTAGCCGCAGTCACGGGTCCACCTAAAATTAAAGCGTAAGCAGGTAAGTACTCCCTTAAAGGTAAGGTAATTACAATATCAAAGTCTAAGTTATTAAATTCTCCCTCTTTTGTTTTTTGTATAAATCCATCCCATTTAAACTCGCCGGAACCACTTTTGAAGACTATAGGGTTAGAAGTTTTGATTTGATCTCTTTTAAATTCTAAAGAACCCTCAACCCTATCTGCTTGGAAACCTTTATTAAATTTTTCTTTAAAATTTATGTTCGTTAAATCTCCAAAAGTATTTGAAACATTAAATAAGCTTATTAATTTTAAAAAATCTGATGAGCCTATAAAATCCGACTCAACTTCTTTAGTTACAAAATCATCTACCCTAAAAGAAAGACTCCCTTGAATTTTATTTACATCAAATTGACTAGGTAGTCCCTCCCAATTTATATCTAAATTAAAATTACTTGTTCCTGCTAGAAAATTGAGCTCTTTGTTACTTTCTTCTTCCAAGCTCAAAAGAGATTCAGTCAAATACTTAGTAGAAATATTTCCTTGAAATCCAGTATTAACTAGATCATCTGCTCGAAATACTGAAAGTAAACTTCTTTCCCCGGACTCATCTTTAGGACTCCTTCCTAAATCCAAGCCTAAGCCATTAAATTTCATATTCTTAAAAGAAAGTCTTTCTTCATCCTTACTAACTAAAAAAC
>LUML01000171.1_pt1 | contig 10370 bp, 12 predicted proteins | sample 729661 | NCBI WGS metagenome assembly LUML01 (sample SAMN03860264, study PRJNA289734) | marine metagenome | biome: seawater column; feature: ocean; material: water; isolation source: Red Sea water column Station 22 - depth 10m | place: Saudi Arabia: Red Sea | collected 2011-10-15 | depth 100 m | reverse complement strand
ATGTCCATGATCGTCATGATCATCAAAAATATTTCTTTCTCTAAATTTTAATTTTTGTAATCCTTTTATTTCCATCAATTCAATTTTTTCAGCTTTTTTAGCAATTGATTTTAATGGTTTTTCTAAAAAATTTTCTAACCCTTCACCTACATAAAATATGATATCTGCATCTTGTAACATTTTTGCGTGTGATGGTTTTAAAGCAAAGCCATGAGGCGAAGAATATCCATCAACTATTAAATCAGGTTTACCGATCCCATCCATAAGATAGCTAGCCAGCGAATGTATTGGTTTAATAGATGCAACTACCTTTAGATCAGCATTTGCTGATGTAAATATAGTTAAGAATGATAGTATTGATAAGATAAATGGTATTTTTTTTAGATTTTTCATAGGTTAAGTATTAATTAGTTGTTATATTATAACATTATGTAATAATATAACATTAGAAAGTCAAGCAATTAAATGGGATCAAATAGTAACACGTTAGTAAAATTAAAAAATGCAGGTTATCAGCAGAATGATAAATGGCTTGTAAAAGGTGTATCACTAGAAGTTGAAAAAGGTAAAATTGTAACACTTATAGGTCCTAATGGTTCTGGAAAAAGTACGACAGCAAAAATTGCTTTAGGTATCTATAAAAAAATCGATGGTGAAGTTGAAAAATACACCAACAAAGTTGGGTATGTTCCTCAAAAAGTTTCTATAGATTGGACATTGCCACTAAGAGTTAGAGATTTTATGGTCTTAACTGAAAGCATTAAAGAAGAAGCTATAGATGAAGCGTTATCTTTAACTGGTGTAGTACACTTAAAACACAAAAACTTAGGTAATTTATCTGGAGGTGAGTTTCAGAGAGTTTTGCTAGCAAGAGCTATCTCAAAAAAACCCGATCTATTAGTATTAGATGAACCTGTTCAAGGTGTAGATTTCACTGGTGAAATTGCCTTGTATGAATTGATCAAAAAAATATCTGAAGAACTTAATTGTGGAATTTTATTAATATCACATGATTTACATACTGTAATGAGTGCTACTGACCATGTTGTTTGTCTTAATGGACACGTATGTTGTTCAGGTTCACCTAGTGATGTAGCAAAAAATAATGAGTATAAAGCTTTGTTTGGTGAACAAGCTGCTCAAACACTTTCAATTTATGAACATAAACATGATCATGTTCATTCACATGAAGGAGAAATAAAGAAAAACTAAATGTTTGATGATTTTTTTATAAGAGCTTTAGTTGCTGGAATTGGTGTCGCTTTTGTAACAGGTCCTCTTGGATGCTTTGTTATTTGGAGAAGATTATCTTATTTTGGTGATACTCTTTCACACTCAGCTTTGCTTGGTGATATTCATTTGAATTTAATATTGCTATTTCAGTTTTTATAATTTCATCTGCGATAGCGTTAATTTTAATTCAACTTCAAAAAAAAACTAATCTACCAGGTGATGCTCTGTTAGGACTTCTAGCTCACTCTTCTTTGGCAGTTGGACTAGTAGTAATAGGATTTTTAGCATTTATTAGATTTGATATTATGGGATTATTATTTGGAGATATATTAGCAGTAACAGTTAATGATATAATTATTATATGGGCAGGTGGCGCATTAATTTTATTAGTATTAAAGTTAATTTGGAAACCTTTATTTGCTTCAACAGTAAATTACGAACTAGCAGAAGCTGAAGGGTTAAATCCTGATAGAGCAAAAGCTATATTTACAATTTTAATGGCTGCAATTATTGCAATTTCAATTAAAATGGTTGGTCTGTTATTAATTACTGGAATGTTAATTATTCCAGCTGCTATGGCTAGAAACATATCTGACAATCCACAAAAAATGGTATTATTTTCAATTATTGGAGGCTTATTATCAGTAGTAATAGGACTATTTTCATCACTAGAGTTTAATACTGCATCTGGACCTTCAATAATAACAGCAGCTTTAGTTCTATTTATACTTTCATTATTAAAAATAAAACAATCCATTCAATTGAAAAACTAATGGGCAACTGGTAAAATATAAAAAATGCAAAAACAAACTTTACTAACAAAAAATCAGCAAATTATTTTTGATTTAATTGATAAATCTACTGAACCATTAAAAGCTTACTCAATACTTTTTAATGTTCAAAAAAAAGGTATTAAAGCTCCCCTGCAAGTTTATCGAGCATTAGATAAGCTAGTTGAAATAGGAAAAATTCATAAAATTGAGAGTAGAAATGCTTTTATTGCGTGTCACAATTCAAGTTGTCAGGTAGCAAAAGCTACTGCATTTTCAATCTGTGAAATCTGTGAAAAAGTAACAGAAATAAGTAGCGCAGGTCTTTCTAAATACTTGGCTAATTTCAAAGACAAAGATGGTATGAAATATAGTAAATACAATCTTGAGTTTTTTGGATTATGTAAAAAGTGTAGATAAGTTATTATCTAAATTAAAGAATAACCCGAGGCTCTAACTGTTCGAATTAACTCTTTTTTACCTTCAATATTAATTGATTGTCTTAGTCTTCGTATATGAACGTCAATAGTTCTGCTTTCTACGTTTACATTATTAGGCCAAACTGTTTCTAAAATTTGATCTCGTGAATACACTCTTTTAGGATTTGTTAAGAAAAATTCTAATAATCTAAATTCTGTAGGGCCAAGTTGAATTTCTTTATCTGATCTAAAAACTCTTTTTTCTATTCTATCTAATTTCAAATCTTCAAATATCAAATCATTGGCAACTATATTTGGATCAGATCTTCTTAGAACAGCTTTTATTCGAGCAGATAGTTCATTAAAACTAAATGGTTTTGTAATATAATCGTCTACACCACTTTCAAGACCTTTAATTTTATCTTCTTCTTCACCTTTTGCTGTTAACATAATAATTGGTAAATTCTTAAAATTGTTATCTTTTCGAATATTTTTACAAACATCAATACCTGATAAATCTGGCAACATCCAATCTAGTAAAAGTAAATTAGGCTCAAATTTTTTTAATTCTTTTAAACCTTCATTTCCGTTTAATGATGAAGAGACAACAAAACCCTCCTTTTCTAGATTATGTTGGACTAATTGAACTATTGAAGCTTCATCTTCAATAATAAAAATTTTTCCTTTCATCTAATTATTCTTGGATTACTTTGCCCTTTGGTCTACTACCTTTTAAATATTCACCTTTTACTAAATAACATACTGTCTCTGCAATATTCGTTATATGATCACCTGCTCTTTCAAGATTTTTTGTTGCAAAAATTAAATGTGTAGAAAAATCTAAGTTTTTTTTATCTTTAGATAAAAAGTCTATTACACTTTCCATTGCAATATAAGTTAAGTCATCAACTTGTTCATCTTTTTCCCAAACTTCTTTAGCTTTATCAAAGTTTTTGTTTACATAGCTATCAAGAACATCATTTAGTTGTTTCATAACAAGTTCTCCCAGTCTTTTTAAATTTCCTAATAATTCATCTGGCAAATCTAGTGGTAAAGGCTTAACTTTTTTTGCATTACTTTTTGATAGATCTCCTATTCTTTCTAAGTCTTGAGAAATTTTTAATGAACTTATGGTCTCTCTTAAATCAATTGCCATAGGTGCTCTTTTAACTAGTAAATTCATTATTTGAGTATCTATTTTAGATCTAAATTTATTAATTTCTTCATCACTTTTAATGATTTTGTCAATTGAGTCCTTATCAACTTTAATTACAGCATCCATTGCGTCACTCAATTGGGACTCGGTTAAACTTCCCATTTTAATTAATGAGTCTTTAAGAAATTGCAGCTCTTCTTCGTATGACTTTACTGTATGTTCATTGCTCATAATTTATCCAAATCTACCTGTAATATAGTCTTGTGTCATTTTATTGTCAGGATTTTTAAAAATTTTCTCAGTTTTTCCAACTTCAATTAACTTTCCTAGGTGAAAAAACCCTGTTTTTTGTGAAACACGTACAGCCTGAGCCATTGAGTGTGTCACTATTACAATCGTATAAGTTTTTTTTAATTCATCAATTAATTCTTCAATTTTTGCAGTAGCAATAGGATCTAGAGCTGAACATGGTTCATCCATTAAGATCACTTCAGGATTAACAGATATAGCTCTCGCTATACAAAGTCTTTGTTGCTGTCCTCCAGATAAACTTGTGCCTGGTTCATCAAGTCTATCTTTAACTTCTTCCCATAAAGCAGATTTTTTTAAACTGTTTTCAACAATTTGATCTAATTCGCTTTTAGTTTCACCTTTTCCATGAATTTTAGGACCATACGAAATATTATCATATATACTTTTTGGAAAAGGATTTGGCTTTTGAAAAACCATTCCAACTCTTTCTCTCAACGAGACAACGTCTAAATCTTTATCATTAATATTCATACCATCCATTTCAATATTTCCAGTAACTTTACAAATATCAATAACATCATTCATTCTATTAATGCATCTTATGAAAGTTGATTTACCACATCCTGATGGACCAATTAATGCAGTTACCTCTTTTTCATTCAAATCTAAATTCACATCAAACAATGCTTGTTTATCACCATAATAAACATTCAAGTTTTTTGATTTTATTTTAATGTTGGTCATTTAATTCCATCGTTTTTCAAATTTTTGTCTTAAGTAAACTGCAATAAAATTCATTACAATTAAAAAGCTTAAAAGCATCATAATAGTTGCTGAGGTTTTTTCAACAAAACCTCTTTCTGCAGACTCAGACCATAAATACACTTGAACAGGTAAAGAAGATGATGGATCAACTGGACTTGACGGTATGTCAACAACAAATGCCACCATTCCAATTAATATAAGTGGTGCTGTTTCACCTAATGCTTGAGCTAATCCGATTATAGTTCCTGATAAAGTGCCAGGTAGTGCTAACGGTACTACATGATGAAAAACAGATTGAAATTTAGAAGCACCAACTGCTAGAGCACCCTCTCTTATTGAGGGTGGAACAGCTTTTAATGAAGCCCTACATGGAATAATAATCCTTGGTAAAGTCATTAACGCTAAAGTTATTCCAGCAACTAATGGTGTTGATCTTGGTAATTGGATAGTTGCAAGCAAAATTTGTAGAGCAAGTAAACCGTAAACAATAGATGGCACTGCTGCTAAATTATTTATATTAATTTCAATAAAATCTGTAATTTTATTTTTTGGAGCGAACTCTTCCAAGTAAATTGACGCCAGAACAGCTACAGGAAAAGCTAATAATAAACAAATTAAAATACTATAAAATGATCCGACTAAAGCTCCACCAATACCAGCTAGTTCTGGATCTCTAGAGTCACCATTGTTAAAGAAATAATTGTTAAAATTTTTACTTATCTTTTTATTTTCAACAAAATAATCGTATATAACTAATTGAAAGTCAGAGATTCTCCTTCTCTCTTCGGGAAGATCTCTTGGATAATTACCTTTATGTAATTGATCAATGTCATCAGAGGCTGTTAAATCCAATGTGATTATTTTGCCTATTAAGTTATTATCTTTTAAAAAAGCTTTTTTAATCTCAATTTCAGCATCGCCACTAAATAATTTTAAAAGCTGATCTTCTTCTTTTCTATCTTTTGCTGGATAAGCCTTTATGAGATTTTCTATCATTATATCGTAAAAATCAGCTTCCATTATTTCTTCTTGAGATGCACCATTTTGAATTTCTAGTAATTCCTGATCGAAGAAGACTTCGGTTGTGATTACTGTTTTTTTAAAGGCTGAACTTCCTTTTGAGAAAATATTTTGAACTAAAATAACAACAAATAACAAAGCAACTAAGATAGATGTTAATCCGTAAAATCTAAATCTTTTTTCTGCTCGGTGTCTTTTTTTTAGTCTTTCTTCTTTAGTCATACTTTTCTCTATATTTTTTGACTGCTCTTTGAGCAATATAATTCAATATTAATGTTGCTATAAATAATGTAAGTCCTAAAGCAAAAGCAGACTGAGTTTTTGGACTATCAAATTCTTGGTCACCAACAAGTATCATTACAATTTGAGTTGTGATTGTTGTAGTAGACTCTAAAGGATTAATTGTAAGATTTGCAGCAAGGCCAGCTGCCATGACAACTATCATTGTTTCACCTATCGCTCTTGATACTGCTAATAGAACTGATCCTATAATCCCTGGAAGAGCAGCAGGTATTACGACTTGTTTAATAGTTTCTGATTTAGTGGCTCCTACAGCATATGAACCATCTCTTAATGATTGTGGGACAGAATTAATTACATCATCAGATAAAGATGAAACATAAGGAATAATCATTATTCCCATAATTAATCCTGCGGCTAAAGCACTTTCAGATGAAACAGTTAATCCTAAATTTTCACCTACTTGTCTAAAAAAAGGTCCGACAGTTAATGCAGCAAAGAAACCATAAACTACTGTTGGTATTCCTGCTAAAATTTCAATAATTGGTTTTGAAATTCTTCTTACTTTAATTGAAGCATATTCAGCCATGTAAATTCCTGAAAATAGACCAATAGGAACAGCTACCAACATTGCAATAAAAGCTATGAAAGATGTCCCTGCAATTAATGGAATAAAACCAAAAGCATCTTTTAACTCTTCAAATTCAGCTGCGGTTATTGATGAGGCATCTCTAACAAAGGCTCTTTGAGGACTCCAATTTGTACCAAATAAATAATCAAAAACATTAATGACTGAAAAAAACTTTATACTTTCAAAAAGTAGTGAAAATATTATTCCGAGAGTAGTTAGAATTGCTATTAGGGAAGATACAAACAATAAACCCTTTAATATAACTTCCACATCGTCTCTAGCTTTATTGTTATTCTTTATTTTTTTTAGAGAGTAAATAACTGAGGCTATAATTATACCAAAAATTAAAACTACTTTTGAATTTGTAAAAAGATTTATAAATTTTGCATACGCAAGAGCACTTTCTTTCAATATACTATCTATATCTCCAAAATAAGTACCTAAATGAATAGCTTTAATTTTTTCATAAATTAAGTTTGCTTCATTTTTATCATTAAATGTTGCACCTTGATTTGCAGCTGTTTCAATGATTATGGATTTAATAATTACAGGTTCAAATAATGACCAGACTAATAAGAATACTAATGCTGGTATTGAACACCATAAAACAAGATAGTATCCATAAAATTTTGGTAGTGCATTTAATTTGATATTATCTTTGATAGAAATAGTTTTAGTTTTTGATTTTCCATAGAAGAACAAAGAGATGGAAAATATAGTAATTAAAAATATTAGAACGATGTTCATTCGCCCTGAGTGATATATTCTTAATGTTACAGAAATATTACAAATTAAATCTAAGATTGAATCAATAAAAAGGCCAGTTATTACTGGCCTTTTTTTGTGGATAAATTAAAGTTATTTTAACTTGATTGTATTCAGATCTACTGCAGCAGTTCTAGTGACTTTGTATTTATCTGAAGCTAAAGGAACAAGTCCTATTTCAGCTAAATAACCTCTGTTACTCATTGCTTTTTTAGAAGTAAATTCTTTAAGAAACTCTTGAATGCCCGGAATTACACCAATGTGAGCTTTTTTTACATAAAAGAACAATGGTCTTGCAATTGGATAAGAATAATCCTGGATACCCTCTAATGATGGCTGAACACCATTAACAGATGATGCTTTGATCTTATCTTTGTTGGCTACTAAGTAACTATAACCAAAAAAACCAAATGCATCAGGATTAGATGAAAGTTTTTGTACAATTAAAGTATCATTTTCACCAGCTTCAACAGCGTATCCATCTTCTCTAATTTTAGCACATTCCTTTTTAGCTTTTTTACCTTCAGCATCATAAAGAGATTTGGCTGTTTTAGTGCATCCTTCAACCATAACTAATGAATTCCATGCGTCTCTAGTACCTGACGTTGGAGGTGCAACTAATATTTCAATCTTTTTATTTGGAAGACTAGCATCTATATCACTCCAATTTTTGTATGGATTTTCAACAAGTTTTCCATCAATGTCTACTTTAAGTGCTAAAGCTCTCCATAATTGTTCTTTTGTAAAATCTGCATCTGGAGCATCCACTGAATGTGCAAATGAAATACCATCATTACCTATTACTATTTCAATAATTTCAGCAACTCCATTTTTCTCACATAAAGCTTTTTCTTTTGTTTTAATTGCTCTTGATGCATTTGTTATATCAGGATGATTTGCTCCTACACCTGCACAAAACAATTTCATTCCTCCACCAGTTCCTGTACTTTCAATTACTGGTGTTTTGAATTTTCCACGCTTACCAAACTTTTCAGCTACAACTGTAGCATATGGGTAAACAGTAGAAGAACCCACAATTTTTATTTGATCTCTTGAGTAACTAGTTGTTGTAAAACTAAGAACTAAAAGAAACCCTAATAAAATTTTTACTAATCTATTCATATTTCTCCTTTTTTAGATTCGTTATGCATCAATAATTAAATCTGAATCTTAAATATTTTATTAAAGGAAAGTTAAAGTTTTGTTACAAAGACTAACTTTTTAGTTGAATCAAATTGAATTGAATTTCAGATCTATAGTGGTCCCTTGATTTTCTTCACTATTAATAATCATTTCACCTCTATGTTGAGAAACAAGGTGTTTAACAATAGCAAGACCTAAGCCTGTTCCACCAACACTACGACTTTTGCTAGGATCAACAGTGAAAAATCTTTCAGTGATTCTATGTATAAATTCTTTAGGAATTCCTACCCCTTGATCTGATATCGAGACAATATTTAAATCACCCTCTTTTTTTGTAGCAATTTTAATTTCTTTACCCTTCTCACTATATTTAATTGAATTATCAATGAGATTAGTAAAAATTTCTATTAATTTATCTCGATCACCGATGATTTTAAAATTCTCAGTTTTTTGTAAATTTAAATTTATATTGTTTTTTTTAACAATATTTTCATAAGTCTTCATTACATAGTTAAGTACTTCAATTAAATCTATTTCATGAGTTGGTCTTATATGTTCTTGCAACTCAATCTTTGAAAGAGATAATAAATCTCTGATTAAATTTTCCATTCTTTCAGATTGGGAGGTCATTACTGGTAATAAATTAGTAACTTCAGAGTTCTTTTTTAAATCTGCATTATTTTCAAATGTCTCAAGTCCCATTTTAATAGACTGCAGTGGAGTTCTTAGTTCATGGGAAACATTTGCAACAAAGTCTGATTTTAGTTGTTGAAATTTATGAAATTCAGTTAAATCTCTCATAAAAAGTAAGCAAGATGGCTCATCAAAGAATAAATTACTATTATCTTGGTAAATTGTTACATTCATTCTAAGAACTGAGGGATTTCTAAGTTCTATTTCAAGATCATTAGAATTTTCTCCATTAAAAGCTTTCTCAATAGAACTTAACAAGTCAGGATTTCTTAAAAATCCACTTATATTTTCATTCAACTTTGTTTGAAATCTTTTACTGGCTGAACTATTGCTAAATATTATTTCCTTGGATTTGTTTAAAATTATAATTCCCTCTGGAATGTAATTTAAAAGATTATAAATAGTTTCTCTATATTTCTTACTTTCGTCTTCATCTAACTTATTATCTTCAATTTTAACTTCAGTATTAATACCTAAGACTCTTTCTTTTTTTAAAAGAAAAAATAATAAAATTGCTATTATGATTAACAAAACAAATGTTAGAAGTTCCATAAACTACTTTACTCTTCCGTATACATCCTGAAATCTTACAATATCTGTTTCTTTTAAAATTGAACCTACTTGTGCTTCAATAATTTTTACTGGTTTTTTATAAGGATTTTCAATTCGATGTACTGCACCTAATGGAATAAAGATAGTTTCATCAGGTTTCATTATTTTCAATTCGATGTACTGCACCTAATGGAATAAAGATAGTTTCATCAGGTTTCATTGTAAAATATTTCTTATTTAAAGTAATTTTAGGTTTACCATGAGTAACTACCCAGTGTTCAGCTCTATGATGATGTTTTTGAAGACTTAATATACCTTTTGGTTTTACATATAATTCTTTAATTAAGAATTCCTTACCATTAAATAAATTAACATAACTACCCCAAGGTCTGTGGAATACATTTTTCTTTTTAAAGTATTTTCTTTTGTTTCTTCCATACATTTTACAGATTTCTTTCCAAGATCCTAAATCAGACCAAGGAATATCTAATTTTATAGCGTTTATATCTTTAGTTTTTTCTAATATTGCATAGTCGAAAGACTTAGCTGTTGCTTTAGTAAATGCTTGTTTGTTTAAATAATACACATTACTTTTATATTTTGCTTTTGTTACAGCTTTGTTACAGTTTCGGTAAATATTTGGTTGATATTTTTTAAAATTATTAATGATTGAGTCTTTTCTCAAATAAAACATTCCAGAATTCCAATAACCCTTTTTACTTATTATTTGT
>LUML01000657.1_pt1 | contig 10463 bp, 16 predicted proteins | sample 729661 | NCBI WGS metagenome assembly LUML01 (sample SAMN03860264, study PRJNA289734) | marine metagenome | biome: seawater column; feature: ocean; material: water; isolation source: Red Sea water column Station 22 - depth 10m | place: Saudi Arabia: Red Sea | collected 2011-10-15 | depth 100 m | reverse complement strand
CTGCAAAAGCAGCAGCAAAGTTAATTGAAAAAATTAAAGGAGAAATTATAGGATTCGCATTCATTATAGAATTACTTGAATTAAATGGTCGAGATAAGATTAAAGATTATAGATCAGAATCACTGGTGGAATACTAATGGAAGAAACTGCAGAGATTGGTATTTTTGGCGGTACAGGAATTTATGATTCAGGATTATTAAAAGAACCAAAAGAAGTTGCAATAGATACACCATATGGCAAGCCATCAGACACAATAACAATTGGGGAGTTTAATGGAAGAAAGATTGCGTTCTTACCAAGACATGGAAAAAAGCATACTATTCCACCACATATGATAAACTACAGAGCAAACATTTGGGCTTTCAAAGAACTTGGTGTTAAAAGAATTATTGCACCATCTGCAGTTGGAAGTCTAAAAGAAGAGTTTGCTCCAAGACATTTTGCTTTACCAACTCAATTTTTAGATTTTACAAAATCACGAAAAGGTTCATTCTCAGAAGAAGGCAGAGTAATACACATTTCAGTTGCAGATCCATTCTGCCCAGAATTACAAGAAGTTATTTTAGATGTTGCAAATAAACAACAATTAGAGATTCACAAAGATGCAACATACGTATGTATTGAAGGTCCTAGATTTTCTACAAAAGCAGAATCTAAATTCTATAAGAGTACAGGAGCAGATATTATTGGTATGACATTGGTACCAGAATGTCAATTAGCAAGAGAGGCTCAGATTTGTTATGCGTCAATCTCGACTGTAACTGATTATGATGTGTGGGCAGAAAAACCAGTTACAGCAAAAGAAGTAATTGAGACATTATCAAAAAATGTTGAATTGACTAAGAAACTACTTACAGAACTTATTGATAAAATTCCTATATCAAAATCATGTGCATGTGAGAAGGCATTAGAAGAAGCAGAGTTTTAATCATCAGCAAAAGATTCACGTTTTAGACCTTCAGGCAGAGTAAGATCACCATGAATTAGATTTTTTTGTAGAGTTTCAATTACTTCATCAAGATTATAGCCTAATTCAATAATTTTTTTTTCAACATCATCAGTTAGTTTTACGCCTACGTTTTGACCACCTATTCGTCCAAATGCTATACCAGTAAAAGGAAATGAATTTTGTTCGATAGAAAAATTACCTACAATTTTTGCAGCCATTTGTGTACCAGTAATTTCTTCGATGTTAACAGAAAGTTTCAAGATTAAATTTCAACTGCTCTATGTATATGATCTAATACAAGAAAACTTGAATGAAAGTCATCTACAATTTTGTAGTCTTCAATTTTTAGATCAATTAGTTTTTCATCTGCTGTTTCAAATTTGATCATTCCACTTTCTTTGAGTTTAACTAACTTCCACTTGTCCTTACCTTTTTGTAACTTACTGACAATTACTGCCCATTTTTCATCATCTTCAATTCTTGGCATTCCAACAATATCAGTAATAGAATCAATTCCCAGTGTTTTTTCTTCACAGAAATTTTTCATACAAACAGCACATCGCCAAACATCAACAGAACCAATTGTTCTTTCATCAATGTTTATGTTAACAGGTGCAAGGTAAGTAATTTGAGGATTATCACAGCATTTGTAAATCTCAGGTGTTTTTGGTGTCTCAGATGGTGTCTCGCTCATATCATTTCACATTTTTTTGTTATATTTAGTCCTTGCATCATCATATGATACCTCTAGTGCAACTCCAATATTATCAATTTCAAGATTTTTCTTGAATTCTTTTTGTTCTCTTTCACACAGTTTTCTATACATATTCACAGCGGTAAATCTAGGATGCATGGCCTCAAATTCATCATTAGGCATGTCAATGAAACCACCTAAATCTACAAGTTTTTTACAATTAACAGTAGCATCATCAAGAGAAATATTTAGTTCGTCTGAAATTTTAGATGTATTCATTTGACCATGTAGCACTACATGTAAGAAAATCTTTGCCTGAATTTCAGTTAATTTAATTTCAGATACAAGAGTTTGAGTGATTTCTGAGAGTTTCATCGTACTTACTATAATTCAAAGTCATCTTTTGGTTTTTTGGTAAATTTCTTACTGACTATTTTGAAGGATATTCCAAGTGTGATGAAATTGGTTATCAAGCCACCTACTGCACCATAAATGAGATCGTTTGATATGGTCCAAATGGCAAAAAAGACAACTAATGTTGGAACAGAGATGATTAGCGCAATTAAGGAACCTTTAGCAGCAATATCAGTCATAGTCAATTTTTTTGCAGTAGGTTCAGCCAACATTTTCAGATAGGAATTCTACCTATAAAAACCAAAGATGCTTTATATTTGGTAAAACAGATTTTTGTGTATTGAGCAAATATGCAAATGCCACCCAACCAACTGAAAAATCTCTAAATTATGTAATACCAATAATTTTGCTAATTTTCTTTGGTTTAGTATATGCAATGTCATTACGTGCAGATAATGGATTTGTAAGTTTCATACTAATTGGAATTGCATTAGTTACAATAGTTTACTGGACTAGAGCAATTAAGAAAATGGTTCTAACACAAAAACCAAAATTCCAAGCAAGAGAACAAGAATCAAAGAATTGGGTATATGATTTGATTAAAGGAGACAATGAAACAGTTTTTGTTGCAGAAGTTCCAGGTCCAGAAGATAAAATTGCTGTAAGACTAATTGATAGTGTCTTGTACATACGAAGTTCAGCCTTTCTTTTAATTTTTATAAAAACTTCTAGCTCACGTTTCCATAATCCTTCTTCATATCTAGGATCTTTTAGTAAATCATAACATCTTTTGATATCAGATTCAGTCATTGGAATTGTAGGAAGTTTGAATTTATCAATATCAGTAGCCCATACACCCATCCATTTTGCATCAGGTACCGTCAATTCTCTTAGATGAGCAGCATTTGCAGAACCAGATTTAATCACCATTGCAATATGTTCTCCATACACATCACCATCAGTAAGAATTACAACAGGTAATCCCAGTTCATCATGTAGACGTTTCAACAGGGTTCTTGTTGAACGAGGAGCTTGTCCTCCAGTGTTAATTATGATAGATTTGAATTTTTTATCAACTTGTTCTTCAACAAATCTAGTAAACAAACCACCTTTCTCTATAGCAATTACAAGTTCAGCACTAGTATCAGTTAATTGAGCAGAAGTCATACTAGGACCAATTGCATATCCATCAGGATGACTAGAAAGATTTTGTGTTTTTCCTTCGTAACCTGGAATTGTATATTCAATTGTTAAATCACCAAAAATACTACTTCGCTCTTCAGGAAATACAAAGAAATCTTCACGGGGTTGAGATAACACAGCTTCCAAGTCTACTATGATATTATCCGATTCTTGTTGGTCTTCAAAATCTACAGCAAAAGCTTGTGAGGAATAATAAACATCTCGAAGAGTGGATGATTTCTTTTCATGTGTTAATTTATTTGCAAAAAATGCAAGCCAAAGTAATTGTGTAAATGAACGTAATTGAGAACTATTTCTTGCACTTCTCAAAGAAGCATTAGTTCCAAGTACATATTGTCTTAATTTTTTATCATAAATGATGTTACTAATAGAACGATTTGGTATTGAAAATTTTGGGAATTCACCATTTTCAAGATCTTCATATATTTGAGCACCATGACTTTTGAGAGTCTCAATAAGCTTTTTTGATTTGTCAATTTTTTCTTTTTTTGTTACTTTTTTTGTTACTTTTTTAGCCATTTTTCTCTACCTCTTTTTCTTCACTAGCATTGTTTATTGTGATTTCTTCTTTAATCATTTTTTTATAGTTTGGTTCTTTCTTTTTTCCAGATAATTCAGTACAAAATTGTGCTACAAGTGGCAAATATTTTGAATATAGATTAGCACGTTTCTTTGCAGCTTCTGCCTGACCTTTTTTTGACATATATCCAGATAATTTTCTAGATAAGAACTGTAATGCCAAACGCAGTTCTTTTTCAATTTCAGGTCTATCGGCAACATTTTCTTTTCCTACAGTTTTGTATGGTACTCTAGTTGAACATATGTGGGAAACTATAATCAAAGGTGCAGAATCATTTTTGACTTTGTAACGATTCCAATCAGTATCTTTAACAACTTTTAGTACAACATCACTTCCTTCGTCATATAGTAAGGGAATTCTATTTGCAAATCTATACACAGTAGTTCCACGGGTTTCAATTTTACCTCCATATGCAATTCCCATTTCTATAATAAATGGAAATCCAGAGTAAGCAGATGCAGTTCTTTGAACTACAGCCATGAAATCAGGTTCAAATCTTCTTTCTATTCCTTTTTCAAGTGGACCATCACCTAGCGGTGCTAAACAGGTAGGATCAGGAGATCTAAATCCTTCGTATGTTTGTAATGCATCACTTAATTTTACTAATTCTTGATCAGTCATATTTCCGACTCTAGTTTCAGGTTTGAATTTTGCAAATTTACAAAATTCTAGTGCAGCTGTTGGACCCACTCTCTGAAATCTTTTTGTTAAAAAGTGAGTAAGTGATTCACCTTGAACAGTATTAGCTAATTGTTTGTAATAAGGACTTTCAGTATCCATGTCTACTGCAAGAGTTTGAGATGTACTATAATCCCAATAAACTAATTTATTATTTCTTAAATCTACATCTTCAATTCTAATTCTCTGTAGTTGTTCGAAATCTGCTTCAAGAAATGACATTAAAGCTATAACAACACGAACAGGTCTAGTTAATGACTTCCATTTTTTCTCAGTCTTTTTCATTATATCTTTATAACTAAATTTACTTTTTGACATTCCTAATTCCTTTCTAACTTTTTCAATCATTTTATCATCAACGTTTGGAATTTGATAGTGTGTGTCAACAAGCATTCGACGAATTGTTTCAACATCAATTCCATATGGATGAGGTGCAATAACAGTAGGAGCAGGAGGCATCGAACGAATGATTGCTTTATGGTGAAATTTTTCACCTTTTGGATCATCAAAAGATATTGTTGCATACGGAGTGATTAGTGAAGTTTGATAAACATAATCACGTATTTTGGTTCCAGCTTTTGCATAATCACCCTCTAAAACTATGCTCACACTCAGTCCCTGTTCAGAGCTAGAAGTTTCTTGTTTTTTCATTATGACGGGTTTGTTTTTTTGAATATCAAGTTTCATTTCAAAGTCAAAACGAGTTTTTCCATCTGCATTACTTTTTACTTTAACAGGTTTGTTTGTAGTAATTTGTCCATAAAGAATAGCCATGGTTGCACCTAAACCAAACATTCCACGTGCTTGTTTTAAGCCAAATTTTGAGCCATACAAAACAGTTCCAAATGCAAGAGGTACATGTTTTGCAGGTATTCCAGGTCCATTATCCTTTACAGTTAAGATGTAGGGTTTTGGGTCAGGTTTTTCAGGATCAACTGCCTTGATTGTCATGTGAATGTTAGGTAAGATTCCACTGTGGTCACATGCATCTAGAGAGTTTTCTACAAATTCGCGTACTGCAGTGTATAATGAACGGGTGGGATTACTAAATCCTGCAAGATCACGATTACGATAAAAGAACTCACTAGGAGATATCTGATTGAAATTTTCTTTAGAAGACATCTTGATTTTCCCACAATAGTGCTTTTTCAGCTTTTTCTTTTCTTCGTGCAGCTTCTAATTTGTTATAAACAGGACCATGCATGCTGCCACTACATAATGAAGATATTGCATCAACAGCTAAACGTAGTTGGTTTGGTTCACCAATTATTCCAACTGTCCTACCATAAACAGAAATTGTTGCACCGGTCAAGTTTTCCATGTTTAATCTGGCAGTTCCATTTTCACCAATAATTCGTCCTTTAATTCGTTCAATTTGATCAGGAGATTTTCCACCAAACTCACGTAAGTCAATAATATGTAAACTATTTTCACCACGTAACAGTCGTAATGAATTTTCAGGAGAGAATCCACGTCCCATTGCAGAAATAATTTCAACTGCTTTGAATGGACTGATATTTCCATCGATTTTGTCACTAGTGATTATTACTTCGCCGGTTTCGCTATCAATATTCAAATCAACATTACATTTTTTTTCTATTTGGTGTTTTGTTTTTCCAGATTTACCGATTATAACACCAATTCTGTCTACTGGAATTCTAACTAGTTTTTCAAAGCTCATTTTATTATCCTTTCAAGGATATCAGCAGGATTTTCTACTGTTAGTCCTCGTTTTACAAAGAAGTTGGTTATGTTATTAATGTCTCTTTTCAAAAATTCTATTGTATTGGGATGTATTGTATCAACTGCTGATCCCAAATCAAATATTTTGAGACCATTTTTAGTTTTGAAGATATTATATTCTGAAAAATCACCATGTACTAATTTTGCCTTTTTGTACAAGTCAGTGATTAGAGATATGGATTGTCGGTAGTCATTTTCATCAATTTCAGATTCTAACAGGGTTTGTTCGGGTTTTCCATCAGTTCCTTCAAAATCCATTATTAGTATATTTTTTGATACATGACGTGGTTTAACCACAGATATTCCACAATCATAACACTTTGATATATTTTGAAATTCTTTTCTTGCCCAAAGATACACTATGTTTTTGGTACCCTTTTTTACATTAGTGAATCTAGGATCACCCATAACGTATTGGCTACGTCGTTTAAAATTGGATGTGGTTACAAGATAAATTTAGTTGTAAAATTGTAATCTTATCTAATACTTCATTAACTACTTTATTTTTTTTAAATCCATCATCAAGAGTTTTCTTTCTTTTCTTTTGTTCAAGTTTGGATTTTATCTTTAATTCAATTTTTTTTTCAGAATTATCAGACATGTCTTATATAATATCTAGAGATAAAAAATCATTTCTTAGATCAAAAGTCTTTTGGGATATGATCGTTATCTTTTAGCCAATCAACTTGAGGTAATGTGAATCGCCAAACAATGTCACCTCGTTCAGATTCTTTAAAATCCCAGGGTGCAATTACAACTACATCATTATCCCTAATCCAAATTCTTCGTTTTAATTTACCACGAATTCTGCCTCTTCTTGTAACATCATCAGTACATTTTACAAGTACTTGATCACTTCCTAATAGCTTGATTACTCTACCATACATTTCTCCTTCTTCAGCTAATCTTATTTCTTTTAATGCACTCTCATTGAGTACTTTACGCTTACCCATGAAAATTACATGTGAATGTTGTATATAGTTGTGATGTTACATTTTAAAGACGATTAGAAAAGGTATTCCTTCTATTCTTCTAATACTTTTTTCTGAACCAATACCCAAACTTGTTGCCAAAGAAATTGTTTTTTCTCCAACCATGTTAATCGAAGTGCATTTTTCTAGTAGGTTTTTTGCTTCATGCTCATCAACATCTCTTTCAGCATAATAGTTTGGATTAATTTTGATTTTTGTATTACCATCATGTACGATTTTATTTACTAATTCAGGATCACATATGTTTAGCATTAAATTTCCGCTAGCACTAATGACTTTTGTAGAATATAGCATTATGCATATTTACCTTTGATTGTGGATTTTGCACCACATGCTTCACAGATTAGGAATGAAACTCTGTTTTCTTTTTCTACTTTGGTATCGGGACTATGGCACGTAGGACATTCAACGTAATCTTTTAGATATATTCCAAACAATCTAGTAAAATCATCAGGATCACGTTTACCAACAAATATTGCTTTATCTCCTACACGGTCAGCAGGGACTGCAAATTCTTTTGACAAGTATTGTAGAATTAGATGTGGTTCTCTTCTAAGTGCTTTTGGAAAATCTGCAAAATTTCTAAGAATTGTTTTTTTTCCTTCCCAAGTTACATCAATTGGGGGCAACTCAAAACGTTTTCCAGAAGATGATGTATTTGAAATATTTTTTTCAATTCGCTTTAATAATTTCTCATAATCAGCTTTTGCCATAACTAACAGTTATTGAAATCCCCTATATGGGTTTAGTTAGAAAAAGGAGAGGGCTTCTAAGGTTTACCTATTCGGAAAACTTTAGTTCCACATTCACCACATACGCCTTTTACAGCTGGACGTCCATTTTTCAATTTAGTCTCTTCTGGGTCTTTAATTTCTACTTTCTTTCTGCATTTTACACAATATGCTTCAGTCATATAACAAACCCAAAACAATCTTCTATTTGAAAAGAGAATGTGAATATTATTTCACTTTACGCTACACGTGTGAAGGGTTTTTTTATAAACTAAATCAAAGTTGAACCTCATTTTGATCAAAAATCTAAGTTTTTGATCAAAAATGATTGGATTTTTGACATCATAGATCAGTATTATAATGATCAAGATTATCATAAAATCATGGGTTCAAAGAAGGGTGTTGTAATTACAGTTGTAATTTTGGTAGCCATAACTATTGGAAGTTTTATGGTGTGGTTTGGAAATCCAACAAGCAATGAAATGACAATCGTAGTTACTGATTTTGAGAATCATGATGCAGGAATTGTTGAAAGACACAAAATAGTATACAACTCAATTGAGAATTCATTTGAGAGATTTCTGAATAATGAAATTACTGTGGAGGAGTATGAGAGAATTGCAGAAACAGGTTCATCACAAAATAATGCATTGCTAATGGAATTAGCATATAGCGATGCACCAGAAGAATGGCAGGAAGCATATGTTAATCGAATTGCATCACTCAAATCATTTGGGGCATACATCAGGGAGTCAATGGTATTTTCAACATACATTACTGAAGAAGTAGAAGAACTACAACAAAAAAATGAGATTTTAGAAAATATGGAAAAATACAAAAATGAATATGTTCAGTTTAAACAGTTGGCTGAATCTACAAAACCATGAGTAAATACAAGTAATACTATGCTAAATAGTTGGAAATCATTAAAAGGTAATTTTGTAATTATTACTCATAATGTCAGAGAATAAGAAACTTGAGAGAGATATAGAATCAACTGCAGTTTCCAAATTACTTGTAATATGTGTAGATAGAGATGATGATGTGGGTAGAAAGGCAGGAATTTCAACGCCAGTAGTAGGTAGAGATTCATGCATTAATGCAGCACAAAGACTTGCATTAGAAGATCCTGAAGATGCAGATTCAAATGCAATATTTTTTGCAGTAAAGACTTACGAGGATTTAGTTAGTAAGGGATACAATGCGGAGGTTGCCGTAGTTACAGGAGTGGAAAAAAGAGGAGTTCAAGCAGATGAAAAAATCGTTAATGAAATAAAATCAATATTACATAAATTTTCAGCAAATGGGGCAGTCATAGTTTCTGATGGTGAAGACGATGAGATGGTAATTCCAGTTATTCAAAATGTGATTCCAGTTGTGTCTGTTCAAAGAGTTGTGATGCAGGTAAGCAGAACTATAGAACATTCGTATGCAGTGTTTGGTAAATTTTTGAAAATGGTCATATATGATAAAACATATTCAAAATTCTTTTTGGGAGTTCCAGGAATTTTATTGTTAATTGGAGGTATAGGAACAGTTGTAGGATATACTGCAGAAATTTTTGCAGTTTTAGTTAGTATCTTAGGAGGTGCATTTCTTATACGTGCTTTTGATATTGACAAGTCATGGTCTAATTGGACAAAGGCAACGCCAACAGGTTTCATTAGAATTTTTGCGTTAATAACAGGAGTAGTACTTATTCTTGCATCAATTCCTGCAGGTGTTACAAATGTTGATCCACAATTATTTGAAACAGAAATGGACTTTGGACAATTAATATCAAACCAAATAGTATTGGGACAATTCCTTCAAGGTTTGTTTCCTTTCTTATGGATGGGACTTGGAACAATCTCAGCTGGAATTTTGATCAGTAACTGGTTGAATAGAAAATTAAAACACATCAGTGATGTTTTAAGAATAATTGTATTAGCTGCGATTTATCCAACTGTTGCACAATTTGCAAACATCCTAACCACTAATGAGAGTTCATTCACATTAATACCACCATTGTTAGCAGGTGCAGCAATAACACTGATATCAGCCACACTACTTTTCCGTAGATACAGGAAACGAGGTGGCAAATTATTAACGGAATAAAAGACGCAGCACTTTATCTTTCAGGATTTTATTCAATTTATTCAAGAAGATTGGAAAATGAGATTCTAGAAGGAGATATGCCTAATCATATTGCAATTATTCTAGATGGAAATAGAAGATGGGCAAAAAGGAATCTAACTATTCAAGAAAAAGGGCATTTCAAAGGAGCAGATGCAGTAGAAAATTTACTAGATTGGTGTGAGGAATTTGATATCAAAATAATCACATTATACGTATTATCTGCTGAAAATTTACAGAGAAAAAATGAGGAATTAGACTATCTTTATGAATTGATTCACAAGAGATTAGAAAAGCTGTACAATGATCCTAGATTACATAAAAATAAAATGAGAGTTAAAGCACTTGGTACAATTGATTTGTTACCAGAATCAATCAAAGATGTTCTTAGAAGATTAGATGAGGTTACAAGAGATTACAAGAA
>LUML01000633.1_pt1 | contig 10485 bp, 10 predicted proteins | sample 729661 | NCBI WGS metagenome assembly LUML01 (sample SAMN03860264, study PRJNA289734) | marine metagenome | biome: seawater column; feature: ocean; material: water; isolation source: Red Sea water column Station 22 - depth 10m | place: Saudi Arabia: Red Sea | collected 2011-10-15 | depth 100 m | reverse complement strand
AGATAACGCAATGCTTTCTAAATGGGCAGGCGGACTAGGTAATGATTGGACGCCAGTGAGAGGATTAGGCTCACACATTAAAGGAACTAATGGTAAGTCCCAAGGAGTGGTTCCTTTCCTTAAAGTGGTAAATGACACAGCGGTAGCAGTTAATCAAGGCGGAAAAAGAAAGGGCGCGGTTTGCTCATACCTCGAGACTTGGCACGTAGACATCGAAGAATTTTTAGAGCTGAGAAAGAATACCGGTGATGACAGAAGAAGGACCCACGACATGAATACGGCTAACTGGGTGCCGGACTTATTTATGAAAAGAGTATTCGAAGGAAAGCCTTGGACTCTCTTTTCTCCTAATGATACCCCCGACCTACACGATCTGTTTGGAAAAGCTTTTGAGGAAAGGTACGAGCATTATGAAAGCCTGACTCAAAGTGGAGAAATTGAGTTCTTTAAGAAAGTTGATGCAGGCGAACTATGGAAAAAAATGCTCTCTATGCTTTTTGAGACAGGACATCCATGGGTGACCTTCAAAGACGCATGTAACTTAAGATCACCCCAACAACACACGGGTGTGGTGCATTCTTCTAACCTATGTACAGAGATAACTCTAAACACAAGCCAAGAAGAAATAGCCGTCTGTAACCTTGGTTCCGTAAATCTTACGCACCACTTAAAAGATGGAAAACTGGATCAAGAGAAACTGGAACAGACGATAAACACTGCAATTAGGATGTTAGACAACGTGATCAATATCAACTACTACGCCGTGGGAGCCGCAGAAAATTCTAATATGAAGCACAGACCAATTGGCTTAGGAATTATGGGTTTTCATGACTCTCTATACATGCTGAAGGTTCCTTATGCTTCAGATGAAGCAGTAGAATTCGCAGACAGATCAATGGAGGCTGTCAGCTACTACGCAATCAAAGCATCAAGCAATCTTGCTAAAGAAAGAGGAACTTATTCGTCATACGAAGGATCTCTCTGGAGCAAGGGGGTGTTGCCCATAGATTCTGTAGCTTATCTGAAGGAGAATCGAGGAGACGGATATGCAGAGGTCGACCAAAGCACTTCATTAGATTGGGATTCTTTAAGGGAATTAGTCTTAAGTCAAGGAATGAGAAACTCCAATGTTATGGCAATAGCACCAACTGCCACCATAGCCAATATAACGGGAGTTTCACAATCAATAGAGCCTACTTATCAAAACCTTTATGTTAAAAGCAATCTCTCAGGTGAATTTACTGTAGCTAATTTGCATTTGGTCAATGCTCTGAAAGAAGAAGGTTTATGGGATTCTGTTATGGTAAATGATCTTAAATATTACGATGGAAGTGTTAAAGAAATATCCAGAGTGCCTGAGGAAATCAAATTAATCTATGCCACTGCATTTGAAGTTGAACCCAGGTGGTTGGTTGATGCTGCAAGTCGAAGACAAAAGTGGATAGACCAAAGTCAGTCACTAAATCTTTATATAGATGAACCAAATGGAAAAAAATTGGATGTTATGTACAAAATGGCCTGGTTAAGGGGATTGAAAACGACCTATTACTTAAGGTCGAGAGGAGCAACAACGACCGAAAAATCTACCATAGCAACTGGTGAGTTAAATGCTGTTTCAGCATCGCAGGAGCCAATGACAGGAGAGGCACCAGATGCTTGTTCTATCCTGGACCCAGACTGTGAAGCCTGTCAGTAAATAGAAAAAGGGGGAATTATGTTAAGTTGGGAAGAGTTTGAAGAAAAAGAAGTAAAGCCTGTAAAAGCGAAAACGCAAGAAAAGCAAGCACAACCGGCACCACAACCTCAAGCAAAGCAGATTGAACAGCCAAAGGTGGCTCTTCAAACAGGAAGCCTTTCTGACAGGTTGGAAAGAGCAAAAAAAGCAGTAGCAGATTTCGATAAACAAACCGGAGAAGAAGCTCTAGAAGGAATGGGATCAAGAGTGGACGTAGATCAAAAGGCCATGATCAATTGCAGAGCTGACGTAAACCAATTGGTACCCTTTAAGTACGATTGGGCATGGCAAAAATACTTAGATGGGTGTGCTAATCATTGGATGCCTCAGGAAATTAACATGACCCCTGATGTCGCTTTGTGGAAAAACGAAGACGGGCTATCAGAAGACGAGAGAAAAATAGTTATGAGAAGTCTGGGTTTCTTCTCAACTGCTGATTCTTTAGTAGCAAATAATCTGGTTCTTTCTATATACAGACATATAACAAACCCTGAATGTAGACAGTACCTGTTGCGACAAAGCTTCGAAGAAGCGATACACACGCATGCCTATCAGTATGTCATTCAATCACTGGGAATGGATGAAGCAGAACTTTTTAATATGTATAGAGAAGTTCCTTCAGTAGCAAGAAAAGCTTCGTGGGCTCTGGACTTTACTAAAGAGCTAGACGACCCCAACTTCGAGACTGGGGAAGCAGAGCAAGACAAAAAACTTTTAAGGAACTTGATAGCCTTTTATTGTGTGCTTGAAGGTATTTTCTTCTACTGTGGATTTACTCAAATCCTCTCTATGGGAAGAAGAAATAAAATGACAGGTACATCTGAACAGTTCCAATATATTCTCAGGGATGAGTCCATGCATTTAAATTTTGGAATAGACATGATTAACCAAATCAAATTAGAGAATCCTCATTTGTGGGACGAAGAAATGCAGGACCAAGCTGCAGGAATGATTCTACAAGGAATGGAACTGGAGATTGAGTACGCGAGGGACACAATGCCTAGAGGAGTTCTGGGTATGAATGCCAGTATGATGGAAGAATACTTGAACTACATAGCGAACAGAAGACTGGTCCAACTAGGTTTACCGGAAGAATTTCCTAAAGCTGAGAACCCATTCCCTTGGATGTCTGAAATAATGGACCTCAGGAAAGAGAAGAATTTCTTTGAAACACGTGTGATCGAGTATCAAACGGGAGGCGCACTCAACTGGGATTAATGGTTGAGGTCATAGGACACAGAGGCGCATCCTCAGAAGCACCAGAAAATACTTTAGCCGCAAATCGTCTAGCCTTTCAGCAAAATGCTGATGGTATTGAAGTCGATGTCAGATTGACAAAAGACCGCAAGCTTGTATGCATGCACGACAAAAATACACTTAGAACAGCTGGCCAAGAACTAGTCATTAAAGAAAGTACTCTGAAAGAATTAAAGTCTCTGGACGTTGGGCTATGGAAGGGTAAGCAATGGAAAGGTGAGACTATTCCTACTTTAGAAGAGGTCTTAGAGGAGATACCAAGGAATAAAAATATTTTCATAGAAATCAAAACAGGGCCAGAATCTATCGACCCTCTTATGGAAGAAATACAGAAAAGTAAGATCGACAGCAATTGCATTACAGTTATCTCTTTCAATCAGGAAGTTGTTAAGGAAGTAAAGCAGTCCATGGAATCTCTTAATGTCAATCTCCTCATTGCATTTAGCGGTCCAGAGGAAGTACAAAATGAAGAGGTACTAAGAAAGGTAATAGAGTTCAAACTGGATGGTGTAGGAGCAGAGAATCATACTAGGCTCTCTCATGCCTTTGTAGCTCCTATCCTAGAAGCAAATAAAAAAGTTCATGTATGGACTGTGGATGACATTGAACAAGCTAAAATTTACCAACAATTGGGCTTGTCTTCGATTACAACTAATGTGCCTCAGCTAATTAGATCTGCTTTGTAAAAAGTAAAAAAAGTATTTATTACTAAAGCTTAGACCTTTATAGTCTTAGAACTATGAAAGATCATGCTAAAGGATTTTTAGGTCTCGTTGAAGAAGCTCTGAAAGATGTCCCTGAAGTGGATGTATACCAAATAAAGGACAGACTGGATAAAGGAGACAACGTAAATCTGATTGATGTTAGGGAAGATAATGAATGGAATTTAGGCAGAATTCCTACAGCGATACACTTAGGTAAAGGGATAATCGAAAGAGACATAGAATCTGTGGCCAAAAACAGGGAAATGGAATTAATACTTTACTGTCTCTGACTTAGGACTATTAATAGGCCCAGCCGATGTATCTTCCATGTCTGTCTCAGGAGAAGGTGAAGCAGCTGTGGTTACTATGGATATACCTGAAGGTCTTTTAAGGATGTTGGAGACAAGATTAGACCAGTCTCTTCCGGTGGGTAATGAAGGCGGAGGAGTAGTGGTTAAAGCAGGTAGTCAAGAGTTAGAAGGTCTAGTTGGAAAAACAGTCGGAGTTGCAGGCGGTTCAATGTATTCACAATACCGTTGTGTAAATGCGTCAGCTTGTTTCGTGATGAATGAAGGTGTTACTTCGGCAGAAAGTGCATCTTGTTTTGTTAACCCACTGACCGCACTTGGAATGGTAGAAACGATGAGGTTGGAAAACCATTCTGCCCTTGTCCATACCGCTGCAGCTTCTAACTTAGGTCAAATGTTAATAAAGATATGCCTAGATGAAGATGTCCCCTTAGTGAATATCGTTCGCAAAGAAGAGCACGTAACTATGCTTACAGATCTTGGTGCTAAGTTTGTATGCAATTCCTTACAGCTATGGAAGTAGCAGCAAATCAGACAGCGACGGAATACAATCGATATGGATCAAATACATTTAAACAAGTCTACATTTATGGTGGCCTAGATAGGTCCCCTACTACTCTAAACAGAGCGTTTGGGTTCTCTTGGAGTTTGGGAGGCTGGCTATTAACTCCTTTTATTGGACGTATAGGGCCTGAAAGGTTTGAAGAACTTAAACAAAAAGTTGCCGATGAGATTAAAACCACTTTTGCAAGCCACTACACAAAAGAAATTTCTCTGGCTGAAGTTTTACACCCTGAGAACATTGAGGTGTATGCCAAGCAAGCCACTGGAGAAAAGTATTTAGATGACCAGGATGAGTAGATTAAGGGCCGTAAAAGTATCCAATTAAGAAAAAACTCTAATTAGAGGATTTAGCTTAATTTTATCTGGAATCTTGTCAGCCCCAGGTATTCCCCTCGCTACCATGAAGGGCTTTAAAGCTTCTATGGCTTTAGGTTCATCATAGTGACAAATATTAGGGTACATATGATGCATGACATGAATCTGCATTGAATGATTTAAATACCTAGGCATAGAATTAGACCAAAATCGAGAATCTTTATATCGGCCTACCGGCAAATTTTTATGGGGTTCATGAGAAAAAATAATACCAAGATAAGAAACTGCAAGTTTTCTAGGTAACCACCACAATAAGAGTGTTTCTAGTGGATAAATTACTGCAGCTACCATTTGTGCAAAGAAAAATACAAAACCTACAAGACTTCCTGTTTCTAGAGTTTTTGCAAATTTAGGATCTTCTTCACTAAGCTTCTCTACGACTTCAATGAGTCCACCCTCTCCAGTTTGGTTTTGAATTTGTATTGCTGATTGAAACCAGTTATCAACATGTGTGTGGTGGTAATCTGGATCTCTTTCCGGATCATTAGTATGAGCGTGATGTTTCATGTGGGTCGCCTTAAGGATATGGTGAGACTGAGCTAATGGAATAAGAGATATTTGGCCAACAACAGTATTGAGCCAGTTAAGGTGTTTATGTTTTCCTGATAGATGGCCATGCTGTCCAGCATGAGAAGGGAGATAAGAACAAGCTGTCGAAATAGTTGAGATAAGGAATCCAGCCCATAGTGGAATTACATTATTTACAACCAGACCCCAAGTAATTACCCAAACAATAAATTGTCCGAGTCCAACGACTATCATTTCCCACTCAATCCTACCCATGAAAGTACGAGCCACCTTCCTTTCTTCTTCAATGGAAAAATTTGTTTGGGAATCTCCTGCTAATTGATCCATGACCAACCCTTATATTTACCTAATAGGCCCAAAATAAGCCCTGAAAAATAAGCTGTTAATGCAAAAATTACACTGTGATTGTCGCCCAAAAAATAATGAAATATTGCATTAAATATACTTCCCCAGAAAATTAGTCCAAACCAAACCAATCCCCAATTAGTTATATGTTCAAAGAATAAAGTTATGATCTTCATGGTTTTAACTTTACATTCAATTTTATCTAAATATCCTCAAAACTTCCATGTCGCCCCTTTCCACTAGAGAACCTTGCCGCTCCTTCTTTAGTCTCCCCTGATTCAATTACTTCCTTACCTAATTTTGTTTCATTTAAGATGGCTTCAGGAAGAGACATATTCCATTGTTGATAGGCAGACATACGGTCATTTCTCATACAAAGTTGAGGGAACTTGAGTAACTCTTGTGCCAATGCCATTGAAATCTCTAAAGCTTTTCCAGGGAGGCATAATCTATTGACTAAGCCCATGGATTTTGCTTCTTCTCCCGAAACACCTCGACCCGTTAAAATTAAATCCATCGCATGACTCATCCCTATCATTCTAGGCAACCTTATAGTCCCACCATCGACTAAGGGAACTCCCCATCTTCGGCAATAAACTCCAAATACTGCATCGTCTGCTGCCACTCTCAAATCACACCATAGGGATAGTTCCAAACCTCCAGCGACAGCAAAACCTTCAACTGCAGCGATTACTGGTTTTGATAACAAGAGCCTGGTAGGACCCATAGGCCCATCACCATCTAGTTCAACCTTGTTGCCTTCTTGAGTTTCTGAAAAAGCTTTAAGATCGGCACCCGCACAAAAAACACCCCCTATTCCAGTCAATATGGCAACGCTACTATCTGAGTCTTCCTCAAATTGCTTAAACGCATTAGCTAAATCTTCTGCAGTAGACCTGTTGACCGCATTTTTTCTTTTAGGCCGATTTATAGTAACTACAGTGACTTTATCGTGTTTCTCTAGTTCTACACTCATATCACTCTGATGTTTTAGCTTTTTCCTCCGCAACTACCCCTTGCATACCTTCCCATTCTTCCCACATATTACACATTGCATGCTTGGAGCGTTCCCAGGGATCATTTCCGTACTGAGTCAGGTATATAAAATAAGCCGCACCGATTAGCAGATTCATAATTTATTCTGGGCCAACCTGGGCCTTCAGGACCAAGGTGTCCATTGGTTTCATATTGCCATCTAAAAAATTTCTCCATTTCATGATGAGCGCCTTTTAAAAGGCTGGTTTGTCCTCGTCCTTCTTCAGTTTGGTCGTTAAGGCAGACAAAAACAAAGGCTGTAAAGCTACCCAACGCCAAGGTCATTTCAGGGTCTTGGAACAAGGGGACCATGTTGTGTCCCATGACATCTGGACTTCTGCCTAGATCACCTTTTGGACCAGAGGCAATATATCTGTAATAAATTTCTTCTTCTGATCCTTCTTGCACCTCTTGCGGAACATTTATAGTTTGACTGCCATCCATATGAACTTGAGCACCGTAATAAGGCATATCTTTATCCTTGTACCCAAGACTATTAAAGTGCTCTCCAGGTTGGGTTTGCTTAATTACTCCTACCTGACAATGCACCGGCGGATCAAAATAACCCATAGCCTCATGTAATATAGGAGTCAGCGGTGAAGCATTGACTAGATTGGTCATTTCCTTTTCTCCGCCCAGATTTTCACCTTTCTTTGCTCTTTTGATTCGGTCTAGTGAAGCTTCAACTAATTCATCAGGTATAACTTTTTTAAGTACTAAAAAACCGTCATGATACAAATCACGCTTCTGTTCTAAAGTTAATTTATCTATTGCCTCACTCATCTTTTACTGCCTTTTAATTTATTATCTAATAACTTACCCACAATTTCCTAACTCTTAGAAAATTTTGTTCCAGACGCATAATATCGATCATGCCATATTCCCTCAGGAGCCTCTCCTGTTAAAGGCATTCTCCAGGTTTTAACTTTTGATTCGTCCAATTTTACAGAATATAAGGCCCTCTCTTGGTCGATGGTGTTTTCAATATAGGCTTCAGCCATTTCTTCAGGACCATATCTCTTAGCTATGTTTAGATACAGGTCCCGCCAAGTGTCATCATTTCCTAAATCATGCAAGAGTTCAGCCTTACCCTCGATAATGACCTTCCTGTATGGAAGAGTCTGTTCATCAATACAAAGAGAAACGCGAGAATCCCGCTTTAAACAGCTAAACCATTCTGATTTGGCTCTTGGAGTAAAGAGAATACAATTTTCTGCATAAATGAACCATATGGGAGTAACCAGTGGAGTTCCATTCTCCCTAACTACTCCAATGCGCATTAATATGCCATCTTCCTCTAAAAAATCTTTTTGTTCTTTTTGTGTCAATGCCGGCATAAATAGCTCCCCTTTTTATCACGCACTTCATCTGTTAATGTTTATATTAGATTAACTAAAGCAAAAAAAGAAAATACTAAGTAAATCTATCGGAAATATGAAGAAGCTAATCATTGGGATAATTGTCATAGGCTGTATGTCATTTATAGCGTGGCAAAACAGGGTTAGCCTCCTAATGTTTGGTATACCAATTCTTTATAACATAGTGGATCCTGTTGCAGAAGAAGGCGAAGTTAACTGGCCTGAAGGTCCTAAAGAAGCTTCAGATCCATCAAAAAGACCTCCTAATATTATCTTAATCCTTGCTGATGATATGGGATTTAATGACCTCTCTTTATATAACGGCGGTGCTGGCGACGGTTCTTTAATGACTCCGAATATCGATGCCTTGGGGCTTGAAGGAGTTATCTTTGATAATGGTTACGCCGCAAATGCCGTTTGTGCTCCATCCAGAGCTTCAATTTTGACTGGCAGATATTCCACTCGTTTTGGTTTCGAGTTCACACCTTTTCCAAAAATCGGTGCCACTATCTTTCAATGGATGCAAGATACTGCGGAAGAAAAACCAAAGTTAGAAACTTTTATGCATTTAGATGGATTTGATGAAAGGCCGGAGGTTACTGATCTAGGGATGCCTAGTGAGCAAATTACTATAGCTGAGGTCTTAAAGGACCAAGGATATTACTCCGCTCATATCGGTAAATGGCATTTAGGCCAATTAGAAGGCAGTCATCCAAATGATCAGGGCTTCGATGATAGCCTTTCAATGATAGGAACTTTATACCTGCCAGAAGACCATCCCGATGTAGTAAATTCTAGAAATCTTAATGACCCGATAGACAATATGGTTTGGACAGTTGGAAGATACAGTGCTTCATTTAATGGAAGCGATGATTTTGAACCGGATGAGTATTTAACTGACTACTACACTAAAAATGCAATCGAAGTAATTGAAAAAAATAAAAATAGACCCTTCTTTCTTTATTTAGGTCACTGGGCTATCCACAACCCTTTACAGTCTCTTAAAAGCGATTACGACCTGCATTCTCATAGCGGTAATCATACCTTGAGTGTTTATTCTGGAATGATTGAGGCGCTGGATAGAAGTGTAGGAAAAATAGTAAAAACATTAGAAGAAAATGGACTTTCTGAAAATACTTTAATAATTTTTACAAGTGACAACGGTGGAGCTGGATACATTGAACTGCCTGATATCAATAAACCTTATAGAGGATGGAAGTTGACCCATTTTGAAGGAGGCATGCATGTGCCTTTTCTCGCTAAATGGCCTTCTCAAATTAAAAAAGGCACTAGATATTCAAATCCAATACATCACACGGATATATTTCATACCATAGCAGCAGCGGCAAAAGCAAAGGTTCCTGATGACAGAAAACTAGACGGGGTTGATTTGTTACCTTTTGTAAGAGGTGAAAACAAGAACCCTCCCCATAAAACTCTTTTTTGGAGAGAAGGAGATCATCAAACTGTCTTGCATGATGGCTGGAAGTTAATAAAATCTGGTCGTATAAACAAAAGATGGTTGTTTAATCTAAATAAAGATCCCTTGGAAAGAATGAACTTAGTTGAAGAAAACAAAGATATAGTTTCTGAGTTAGAAAATTTATTGGCCCAACACAACCAAGAACAAGTAGAACCATTATGGCCAAGTATCTGGGAATCTCCGCAGCTGATTGATAAACACGGAGGTCAGGAATACGAAGAGGGAGACGAATATATATACTGGCCTAACTAATATATTAAGGAAATTTTAAATGGAAATATTAAGAACACCCGATGAGCGTTTCGAAAACATTAAGGGCTACCCTTTTGAGCCGCATTACACAACAATAAAAACTCATGATGACTCTGATTTAAGAATTCATCACATCGATGAAGGCCCTAAAGATGGCCCAATACTTCTAGCAATGCATGGCCAGCCTGTCTGGAGTTATCTGTATTCAAAAATGATCCCCTACTTAGTTGAAGGAGGAATTAGAGTTATTGCACCTGACCTGCCCGGTTATGGAAAGTCAGACAAGCCCGCCTCAAGGGAAGATTACAGTTATCAAAGACAAGTTGACTGGATGACTCAATGGTTAATTCAAAATGATGTTCCATTTGATGATTTACATATGAGACCAACAGATGATTACCATCATTATATGAAAGATTCAGATTTAAAACAAATGTGGTTAGATACAGCTACATTTGATAAAGATAATGTATTTGCAGTATTTGACGACAGACAACAAGTTGTTGATATGTGGAGAAAGAATGGACTTACCACATTTCAA
>LUML01000306.1_pt1 | contig 10568 bp, 13 predicted proteins | sample 729661 | NCBI WGS metagenome assembly LUML01 (sample SAMN03860264, study PRJNA289734) | marine metagenome | biome: seawater column; feature: ocean; material: water; isolation source: Red Sea water column Station 22 - depth 10m | place: Saudi Arabia: Red Sea | collected 2011-10-15 | depth 100 m | reverse complement strand
AGCAAAAGGTGATGATTCGTATCTGTCTGCATTAACATGACAGCCACCAGAACTGATTGCTACAGTCTCGCCACCAGTAAGATCAGTTATGTGGATAATAGTATTGTTGTAACTACTGTAAATATGAGCAATACCCCATTTTTCTTCAACCTTAGTCTTTGGAGTTTCTTTAGTAACACTTTCAAGTTCGTCTTTTACTTCAGTTTGTTCTACAGTTTCGGACTGTACTTCCTCGACAATTTCTTCGGTCTTCTCAGTTTCAATAGTTTCAGACATTGAAATCACGCAATTTTTTGGCTTTATAAAACATTCACATACACACAGATTTAATGAAAGTGTCTCCACCCACCATCTAAAACAATGTGTTGTTTTCCAGCATTCTCCATAACTACATGTTTACCTCTAGTGACTGTACCAATTTCAAACAGATTAATTTCCAGTTTTTTAGCAATTTTTTTGATTTTCTCTAAATTTTTTGGAGGTACAGTGCAAACTAATTCAAATTCCTCACCACCATTCAAGATAATGTTTTCCAGATTCAATCTATTCATTCTCACAAAATCTCTAACATCATCCGTCACAGGAAGTTTTGTAATAACAAATCGTTTTTTACTATTTGATGATAATTCTTGAAGACATGATGAGAGACCATCACTAGAATCAATTGACGATGAGAGGAGATTTTTACATGCAAGTCCAAATTCCAACCTTGGAATTGGATGGAAAAATTTAGTTTTTGCTAATTTTGAAAATTTTTTGGCAGATTTCTTTTTCTTTAACAATATTTGTAATGCTGCAGATGTATAGCCAAATGGCCCGGTTGTAATAATAACATCACCATGTCTTGCTCTATTCCTAGGCACAATTTTAGTCACTTTTCCAAATAATACTACATGTATCACAATTTCGTTCCCTTCGTTTGTGTCACCACCAATAAATTCTAAACAGAATTCATTAGCTGCTTTTCTAAATCCTGTTGCCATTTTTGTGATCTGCTTTTTAGAAAGTGTTCTAGGTAATGTAACTGAAATTATGCAAAATTTTGGAGTAATTCCTTTTGCCGCAAAATCACTCAGACTAGAAACCACACTCTTTCTAGCTATCTCAGTTAAATCTGATTTTGGAGGAATGTCTGTACTCTCAACTAATGTGTCAATGTTGACACCACAAAGTTCCTTACCTAGATAAAAAAGTTCAACATCATCAATATTTTTTTTTGTTTGACGAAATATCCTAATGATTTCTTTTTCATTTAATTTCTTCATAACTTTCATTTACCAGATTAATTATTTCACTTTGTTTATCTTTTAGAATGTTCGGATCATTGGATTCTAATGATAATCGTATGATATCTTCAGTATTTGATTTTCTTATCAAGGCCCAACTGTCAGAATTTATCTCTATCTTAACACCATCAAGTAAGTCTAGTTCATACTGAGCAGATAATTTTTCTTTGACTCTTTCAATGGTTTTATCGTGATGTGAACCTGGTATAGAAATTTTTGTTCTAATTTGAGTATATTTTTCAAATATATCTAATACATCTTGAAATTCTTTTTGATCAAGCATAGAAGCAACTAACCCACTTGTTAGTATCCCATCTCTGCACATAGTGAATTGTGGTAGAATGAATCCACCACTACTTCCCTCTCCACCTGCATCTGCATTATTTGTTAAAATCTCTTGCATCACATTTGCTTCTCCAACTTTTGATCGCCACACTTTACCGCCATTCTCAATAATGTATTTTTCAATACCAATACTACTATCAACACTCAAAACAAATTTTTTGTAACCTAACTGCATTGCTTTTACAACACCTAATCCAAGTGTCATATCTGGTGATCCTTTTTTCTTGTCTTTCACGATAACCATCCTATCAGAATCTAAATCAAATGCAAATCCAATCTGTTTTGTATCTCTAATTAAATCAGAAAGGCTATCCGTAGTTGGATCTGGTCCACTTGTGGAATTCTCTAAATCATCATTAATTATTTTTACATTACATCCAATTTTGCCAAGTAAATCTGGTACTATTTTCTTTGCAGATCCACCTGCTATATCTATCACAACTTCAGGATTTCCACTTACATCACCAATTATTTTTGCAGCTTCTGCAATGTAATCTGATTCAATGTGACTTTCCTTACCAAATTTTTCTTTCTTGACAGTTTGTTTTGTCTTTACTAGATCTAATTCATCTTCATTGATCCCTCTTCCATTCAAAATGAATTTCAAACCATTCCATTCAATTGGATTGTGTGAAGATGTAACCATTATACCTGCACCATATTTTCTTGCTTCTCTAAACACAACTGGTGTTGGAACCATTCCTAGATTGTACACATCAATTCCATTTTGCATTAATGTAGCACTAATACTATCAAGAATCATTTTTCCAGTAGGTCTAGTATCTCTACCGATTACACATTTTCCTGATTTTATCAGACTGGAAAAATTATTACAGAATTCAAATATGTTTTTAGGCGAAAGATCTTTTCCATAGATCCCTCTTACACCAGAAATAGATATTTTCACTTCATAAAAGTCAGAAAGGCTTTTTATAAACTCTGAGAAGAATTCGTTCGTGCCTCGATAGCTCAGCCTGGTAGAGCGAACGCCCCGTAAGCGTTAGGTCATGGGATCGAATCCCATTCGAGGCTCATTAAAAATTTCTAAAAGTTATTTACGTTAAGAATCTTCATCTGCGATAGTTTCAATATCTACTTGAAGCTCTTCTCCAAGTCCTTTCCACCATTCAATAGATTCTTCTACCATACTCCCCGAAAATTGAACTTCCTACTCCTTTATAGATCTGCCGATGTAATTTTAGCTAAGTCATTGATCTACTATTATGAATTTTTTTCATCAAGCTTTTTTCTTTGGCGTTTTCGATACAGAATAACTGCAAGTGCTCCTATTGCACACGCCCAAAAAACTGGCCACCTAAGCTCCGAATCACCCATACCAAGAAAGGAGTAAATCGTCCCTCCAATCAGGCCTAGACCAATCAATTCTAATAATTTTGTCATTATACATTTGAATAAAACAGATAAATGATTTAATGATTTAGATTTACTATGGGCAAATACCTCACAATAGTTTTGGCTATGATGTTTGTTACCATGGCTATTGCATTCTTATCACCATTGGACGGTGGCATGCGTGAAGAACCATTCTATCCTTTATTCTGGGTTTCAGTGGTAGGCGCTATTGTTGTGATAATATACAGTTCATATAAGAATAGAAAAGCACAACAACAACTAAGGCGAGAAAGACGTAAAAAATATAAAAAATAATTTTATAATTCTAGACCGAATGTGCCAGCAAGATCTGAGAATTGTTTGTAAGACTCTAGATATTGTTTTCCTTTTGGTGTAATAACAAAAACATGTTTTCCGTCATATTCGATTTTGTTTATTAAACCAGCACCTGTTAGATTTTTTACAAATTTTTCTAGTCTAGAATGTGAAAGATTTGCTTTGGTGAGAAGTGATGTTGTCTTAATACCTACTTGACCGCATTGTTCAGTTTGATAAAGCATATCTGCTACTATTTGCATACTAGTCCTATAGGCCATCTTACATTGAAGATATGGATATGGTATAATAGTATTTCTTCATAATCTACGATCAGATAAATAGGCATTTTTCATTTTGTGTGATGTGTCAGAAAATTCCCCAATTTCATGGTTTGATGATTTCTTAGGCATAGCCTATAGATATTTCGATGTTAGAATGAATATAGTTCTAATGTTTCCTGAAAGAAAGCCAGCTTCATCATTATGGTTTGATACCATACATGCATGGAATGATCATACCATCAAAATTAGATTTGTTGAGACAGGAGACGATTATTGGTTTGTAATGGGTGCAGATTCAAGAAAACCTGAAACCAACAAATACTTTTACAAAGTTTTACCAAAGTCTGAACACTACGAACGTTTCAAGAGAGGTCATCAAGGAAGTGCATATCTAAGATTTGGAATTTATCAGGATAAAACCATCAATGACGTAAAAGATGGAGATATTTGTAATTGTGGACATAGAAAAGACGATCACGATGAAGAAAAAACAGACTGTCTATATGAGGTGTGTGAGTGTAAAGAATTTGCAAGTTTCCAATTAAATTATTTCAAAAAGAAAAAAGTTGTTACAGATATGCAATTCATCACTGAAGATGAGGTAAAAGATGATGCACTTGCATGGAATTGCCTGAACCGACATAAATATTCTAAACAGGAAGAATGATTATTCCTCAGTTAATCTATTTGTTCTAATGTGTTCACCCGGATAGAATTCTTCTAGTTTTTGTGAATAACACTTACCACAAATGTTTCCTTCTATTTTCCATTCATCCATAGGTTTGTACTCTTGAACAATTTCATTTTTACAAAGCGGACATGTTTCAGTCATTTTAAATTTGAATCAAAAATTGGTTATAAAATCATTTGCTGAAAGTGATGTTAAATACTACTATCTCACACTGAGATCAGTAATAGTCTGGTCAATGTAACCTCCTGCAAGATTTTACACTGGCCGGATTGTTACTATGATTATTAAATTCCAGAAAGTGTTTTTTTGATAAAGTCTATTTCATTTTGTTCTTGCCTAATCTTTCTATCTATTATTTTGAGCATATCATTACCGTAAACCTGATTTGAAAAGAAATTATGAGCAGTATTAGATTCCTCAATCTTTGCTTCTACTGCTGAATCTTCAAGGAATTTTGTGACTACCTTGTCTGATACAACTAGAATTTTTTTACATAATCCAAAGTTTCGGACAATCTTCTCTAATTCATTGATGTCATTCTTAAAATCGTCATTTTTTTCCAGGATATTCTTATGGATAATACGTGCCGTAACAGCTACAAACAGACTTTGGGCATATCTTTTGTTTCTGTGCTGAATATTTTTTCTATCATATTCTAGCTCATTCTTTGCATATTCTCGAATCAGATGTGGGAATAGAAAGTATCTAAAATCACATTCTAGTTCGTCATTAAACACAGTTTCATATTTTGCGCCAGTTGGAAGATATTTTCCAATACCACCGTATACTTCGTTTGGTTTTTGTTCAAAATATGATACAAATGACGCAATTGCTGAATCATCCTTGATTCTACATCTATCTTTTGTATTTGGTAGATAATTGTTATAGACATCGTCTCCTTTGTATCCCATTCGTTGAGATGAAGAAAGATTCAACCATGAACCTTGTTGATGCTCAAAGAAATAATCAAATCTTTCAAGCATATGATGAATTGATATGAAATAATCCTGTAAAGAGACATAGTCTTTACCTTTAATGGCATTTTGTGAATTTCTGTATTTTGTAATACGTCTTTGATGCTCTTCATCCTTAGTTTTGATTACAGTGACTAAAACCTCAGCATTCAGATTATTTGCTTTCTTTTTCTTATCCAAAATACTCTTAGATGTTTGTGCACCATTTACTATCTGCGCTCCTTTAAGACTGAGTTCTCTATCTTTTATTGATAATTCATCCACAGTAATAGTAATTCCATTATTCCATTCAAAGAAATTATGTGGATCATCTTCTAATGTTTTTGATATTTTTTTATTAATGGAGCCCTTTCCTCCAAGATGCTTCCTAATGTTTGATTCAAAAATATAATGTTCATTTCTTTCTACCAATTCCGCTAAATCAAATGCAGAAACCACACAAACAATTGAATTTTTATGTTCTAATGGCTGTTTTAGAATACGTAAACTCGCATTTTGACCCTTTGCCGGCTTTTTGATACGCTGCCAGAGAGTTTCATATACCTGCTGCCTACCCATAACTCTAACTTTATCATTTTGATAATCATCTACAAACTGGTCAGTTATGTAAACCAGCTCAACTCTCATCTTTTTATCGTTAAGATGCTTCCACAAATATTGTAATTCATCTCGCTTTAGTTTAGATTGATCTTTTTGTTTTAATCGCTCTACATCCTGAACAAACTGATCAATCTCCCCAATAGAATGTGAGACACCATACTTTGATTGGAAGATAGAGATGGCCTTTTTCGACTGTGGTTGTTGCATCTTTCATAAATTCACTGATACTTGCATCAACGCCATGTGTTGCAAATCCTTCAAGAGGGGCACTAGATAATTTTGAAAGAATATCCCGCCCTTCGTCGCTATACTCTAAGAGATTTGCTCCTTTAGGTGGCATTTTTGTTTTCTTGCTTTGCTTATCCTTAAGAAGTACATGGTGATTATGAGATAACCAAGAAACATAAAGAAACGTGTAAGACCAAAAGTGTGAATAAGAAAATCGCAATTATCCCCACAATAACCATCATAGCCATAATCGCTGCTGTTTCACAGGTAAATCTCGAAGATACTCCAGAAGAGATTGTTGAAGTTGAGACGGTTAAAGAAATTGAAAATATGATTCTAATGCCAGTAAAGTCTGCTCGTCCAGATTGTGGTCCAAACACTGAGTGTTATATTCCATCATACTATGTTGCAAAAACTGGCGAAACCGTACACTGGGAGAATCAAGATTCTGCATTTCATAGTGTAACAAGTGGTCAACAAGAAAATCCTGATGGACTATTTGATAGCGGTCATATTGATCCTTACGAAAGATTTTCTTACACGTGATAAAAGTTGAAAGGTGACGAAGGGAGTCGAACCCCTTTAGATAAGCTTTGCAGGCTCACGCATAACCGCTCTGCCACGTCACCGCAATTTAAAAAACGAACATTCAGAATTAAACTCTTTACTCCAAAACACACACGGAAATCTATTATCTACTTTTAACCTTGAGTCCAACAGCTAAGACAATTCCAAAAATAACTGCAAGAATAATCAATACACGATCCGATACTATGATATCTGAAACAAATGACTGTTCACTTACTGAATCAGATTCAACCATAACAGTATCATAGATATCAAATGTGTCTTCGCCCGACTTGATATTTGCCTCAATCCAATATGATCCTGATTCATAAATTTTCAAAATTGAATCCTTTTTCGGTGTAAGCGATATATTCTCACTTGAACTGGAATTTGATGTTTGATTCCTTTGTGCATGACAAATAGACGTTCTTCCAAATCTACGACTTCATTTGTGATTAGATTTGCAGTAATCTGTAATTCATTATCAATCAATTTATGATTAAATTTCACATTTTCAGAGTCAGGAAATTTTACTTCTAATGCGCTAGTTTGCTCAGATAGTCCAGTCTGAATGTTTTTTGTTTGTGACTTCCTTTCAGATGATAGATCAAATGTAAGATTAGGTGGCAATAATACCAACTCGGATTTGTATGCGCTTGTTACATTTAGCCTACCTGCACCACCAGTGTTAAAATCAAATTTTTCACCATATTCATCAGCAATCACATCAGAAGTTGTTACCAGAATTGACTTGATTTGTTCTGGTGAAAATTCTGGATTCTTACTTAACAATAATGCAGCTGCACCAGAGACATGTGGAGCGGCATAGCTTGTACCACTAGTAATGTTATAGAAATTATTCACTGATGTGGTGTTAACAAAAACACCCGGTGCCACCAAATCAGGTTTAAAATAGAAAGGAGAAACTGGTCCACGGGAACTAAATATGGCAATAAAATCAGGATGATTAAAGACATTAACCTCACCTATGATATTTTCACTTAGCATTTGTTTTATCTCCAATCCATCTTCTTGAGTCATTGACAATGATGGAATTGATGGATTGTATCCTTCAGCGGTAAATTCATGGACAAGTTCACCAAAATAAATTCCTGGTCGATTATTGTAAACAATTATTGCTTTAGCACCATTAAGTGCAGCAAATTTTTCTTTATCAGAGAAATACACAATTTCATCTGGAGATTCACCACCTCTCTCTGCAAGTATTATCTTTCCATCAACATTCGTATCATTCAGATCTTGTTCTCTACTAAATCCACCAAATGCTATTTCTGCAATAATTGGTTCAGAGATAATCTGTGTACCTACCATCGGAATAACTTGAAAATGCTCTCCATCTATTTGGAGAGTGGAAACCATACTAGATTCTCTGTTGTTATATGTGGCACCAACAGTAATTGCATTTGGATTACTACCAGGGCTACCGATTGAGCTTGGATCAGGCCCGCCGTTTCCTGCAGCCGCAACTACCACAATCCCATTTTTTATTGCCGCATTGACACTTTTTTGAATCTGATTATGTGTCATATTAACACCCAGACTGATATTGATTATGTCAACATCATCTAGTATTGCACGGTCAATTGCATCAACAATTAATTTTGATGGTACAGATTCACCATCTTCGGAAACTCTATACGCAAAGATTTCCGCTCCCGGAGCAATTCCTTGTAATTGCCCATTGGCAGATATTATTCCTGCAACTTGAGTACCATGACCATTTGTATCCTGTGGAAAATTATCCATCTCAACAAAATCATATCCCTTCAAAAGATCCGAATTCTTTCCATCAATAATAAAATCTGGGTGTGCAAAATTAACACCAGTATCAATAACACCAATTTTAATTCCTTCACCGTTGATACCAATCTCCCGTGGATAATTTGCTCCCACATAGGGCCCACTTTTTTCTAAAAACAAGTCACCTTGTTTATCATATTCATAACCACTTATCACAAGTGTTGATGCCACTATGGTAGTTAGAAGCAAAAATATTCTAAATTTTGTCATATTCCTAGTCATTTTGATGTCTAAAAATGCCTTCCTTGTAAAACAATAAATTGCATTTGATAAGACCAACTATATGGGAAAATACACACTTCCTGAGATGCCTTATGCATACGATGCATTAGAACCTCACATTGATGCTCAAACAATGGAGATTCATCATACAAAACACCATCAGAAGTATACAGATACAATGAATGGTGCATTGGAGAAACTGAGTCCTGAATTGCAGAGTAAGGATATCACTGAGATACTTTCTAACATCAACGATGTTCCTGAAGATATTCGAGGTGCAATCAATTTCAATGGTGGTGGATATGATAACCACAAACTGTTTTGGAACAACATGAAACCAAATGGTGGTGGTGAACCAGGAGGAGCATTAGCAGATGCAATCAATGCTTCATTTGGATCTTTTGCAGACTTTAAAGAACAATTCTCTAGCAAAACTGCTCCAATTCAAGGAAGCGGTTGGGGATGGTTAGTTTACAATCCATCATCTGGAAATGTTGAGTATAAGGCAATGCCAAATCAAACTAGTCCTAGAACAGAAGGTCTTGTACCACTATTAGGATTAGATGTTTGGGAACACGCATACTATCTCAAATATCAAAACAAAAGACCTGATTATATTGCAGCATGGTGGAATGTTGTAAATTGGGATGAAGTTGATAGTAGACTATCAAAAGCAAAGTAATTTTCGCTTTTTTCCTTTTTTTATTTTCTTAACTGTTAAATTTATACATCAAAGATTATTCAATTAGATATGAGTGAAGAGCAGGCACAGCAATTACTTTACCAAATGCAAATGTTGGAGAATATGTTTGGAGAACTAACACAAAAAGAGAGTTCTATTATCAACATAATAAGAGAAGCAAATTCTGCAATTCATTCTATCAAAGGAATAGACACAAAGACCGAATCTGACAGTTTAGTTCCTCTAGGATTGGGCGCTTTTGTAAAATCAAAAGTCAAATCAGATGAAAAAATTATCATAAATGTGGGTTCAGGTGTTGCAATAGAAAAAAATCACGATGATGCAATTAATTATCTTGAATCAAGACTTAAGGAATTAGAGATTGCATTACAAGATACAAATCAACAACGTCAGCAAATAGCAGCAAATCTTGAGCAAGGAAAACAGCAGATGCAGAATCTCATGCAAAATTCCCAGAAACCAACGAAATAAGCGATGTTTGATAATCTCAAAAAAGCATTTTCTGATGTTTCAAAGGGCTTTAGTGAAAAAGAGCTTAAAGAAAACGATATTGATGAAGTTCTCTTTCAACTTGAAATTAATCTGCTTGAATCAGATGTTGCAATGGAGGTAATTGATTCCATCAAAAATGATCTAAAGGAGAAATTAATTGGTGTCAAAGTTGAAAAGAAAACAATAGAAAATTTTGTCAAACAAAGCCTAATTCAATTCATCAATGAAACTTTCGATGAGGCAGGAAGTATTGATTTAATTTCACGTATTCAAGCTAAAAAGGAAACTAATGAGCCATTTATCATAGTATTTGTAGGAATCAACGGTACTGGGAAAACCACATCACTCGCAAAGGTCGCAAATTTATTAAAAAACTCAAAATTCTCTTTGGCGATTGCTGCTGCAGATACATTTCGTGCTGGTGCAATAGAACAACTTCGTGAACACGCCAATAAACTCAATCTTAAAATCATTGCTCAGAACTATGGTTCAGATCCAGCATCAGTAGCAAGAGATGCAGTTTTGTATGCAAAATCACATAAAGTTGACTGTGTTTTGGTTGATACTGCTGGTCGAATGCAAACCAGTTTAAACCTAATGGAACAAATAGCAAAAATTTCGATTTTATTGAATCCAATTATTCCTATAGCTTCATCAAAAGTTTTAGATTCTTTAAAAATAAATCAT
>LUML01000107.1_pt1 | contig 10750 bp, 17 predicted proteins | sample 729661 | NCBI WGS metagenome assembly LUML01 (sample SAMN03860264, study PRJNA289734) | marine metagenome | biome: seawater column; feature: ocean; material: water; isolation source: Red Sea water column Station 22 - depth 10m | place: Saudi Arabia: Red Sea | collected 2011-10-15 | depth 100 m | reverse complement strand
TTCATACTCTTTGACAAAATCAGCTTGAGAGTCAACTGAATCAACAGATATTGCAAATAGTACCGTTTCAGTTGCAGTGATTTGAGGATAAACCGAAATTACACTTTTTGCCATCTCAAAGACCTTCTTTTCTTGGAATTAGTTTTGCCTTTGGAGGAAAGATACTAGATATGAGAACAATATTTGTTCCAGCGATTCCTGCATCCCTAAGTGCATATTCAAAGCTTGTTAGTTTATCTTCATGGATACCAATACCGCGTGTAAGAAATAATTCCTTTGCAACTAAATCAAGCATTGCACGGATGATTTTTTTGAAGGATTTATACTTTGATTTTGGTCAACGAGTCAAGAATTTCTTGACCATGAGACGAGACATTGATTTCTCGCATCACATCATGGATTACTCCATTCTTGTCTATGACAAAGGTGCTCCTTTTTGCAAGACCTGCAATATTTGTTCCAGCGTATTTCTTACAAGCCTTCTTTTTTGTGTCACTTAGATGAACATATGGAATTTCATACTCTTTGACAAAATCAGCTCTTCAGCAGTGTCTCCTTTCTGTAAGGTCATGTTTTCTATTAGAATGGGTTATTTATCAAGGATGTGACATGGATGTATTGGATACATCATTTCTTGATTCAGATTATTTCCTAATCGGATATTATATCTTGACAGTAGGTGCAAGTCTTTTGTTAATTAAAGATACAAAAAAACGAATCAAAGATCTAAAGATTGGAATTTCTTCGATGAAATATGCACCAATAGCATTTGGGATTCTAACTGTATACGTATTATTTGCGTTTGAGTATGTTGACCAAATACCAATACTAAACTGGAGTTGGCTTGGATATAACATTGCATTTGGACCATTTGCAGAACAAGGAATGCTTGGAATAATTCCATTTGTTCCATTATTACTGTACATGTTTTTGCACATCAACTACTTTGAAGAATTGTACTTTAGAAAATCAAAAAAGATGGTTTTGGTATGGGCACTAATTCATGTGGGAATGGGAATTAAACTTCACATGGCATTAATTTTGATACCAATTGGATTTGTTTTCAAGTATATTTATGACAAAAAGGGCCTAAATCATTCGTATGCAATGCATTTTGCAACAAACATAATGGTTGTTTGCGTTCTATTTCTTTCGTTTATACTTTGAGTCTTTTCTTGGATCCACTTTCTTTACCTGTGTCAGATACAAGTATGTCATGAATGCACCTAAGAAAAGATTAACAACACCTAAGACTACAATCATAAAATTATTCATAGAGCCAGGATCAAGGCTACCTCGCCATAAACCAAATCCAATACCCCAAAGACCAACTACTGTAAATACTAAAATGAGAATTTTGAGTTTCTTTGGTTGTACATATTTGAGTTTCAATAAACAAACCAGAGTTTAGAAGTTATTAAATTATGTCTATCTTAACATTTTAAACCAACAAATTTTACACAGATTTAGTGCCAATGTAGCTCAGCCTGGTTAGAGCAATTGATTTGTAATCAATAGGTCGAGAGTTCAAATCTCTCTATTGGCTTTTAATTAATTTTAGAAATAATGAATTTTCATATGATTTTGGTGTACGGTCTCATATGGCGTAATATGACCGCAATGAGGGCAAGAGAATAAACCTTCTGCAGATTGTTTTGCATCTCGTTCAATAACTTTTCCAGATACTGATTCAATAGATATGACATCACCTCGAGAAATTACTGCAAAATTTCTTTGCTCCCCCAAAGATTCCAAAAATTCACGAATTGCAGTAACAACCTCATTAGTATCTATTACGTCATCTTCTTCTATAGGAGACAAGACAAATTCATGATATTTGATATTTGGAATGGCAGCAACGTTGTCAGCCACATAAATGAGCAATTCATTTTGAATTGATTCTACCTCATGGCAATCAACTGTTATCATACTAAGAAGAATTTGTGATGATTATAAAAAATTAATTAAGAAATTATATGGTTAATTCTCTGATTTATCAGAATCTTGAAGATTTGGATAATAGTCATCATCGGGGCAATAATTTTTGGTGGAATGTATACAATGCTTGCATTGGATGAAGTAAAAATAGAAGATTCAGAGAAAATATCATCAATTTATTCAAGTGAGGATTATACTGAAACAAGATATAGTGGAAATACAAAAGGTACAGCACAACATCTTATTGAAATAGCAAACAATTCATGGCAACAAGGATGTGAGGTAGAAGAGAAATGTTTTCTTCCCCATATGAAAACGATTATGGTTAATGACGTGATAATGTTTGTAAATCATGATGACTTTGAACATAATATTCTGGTAAGAGGAGATTCACAGTACCTTCATTTTCCAGCAGATGTGATTAGAGCAGACGAATATTTTGTTTACAAGTTTAATGTGCCAGGAAAATACGAGTATGTTTGTACACTTCATCCATGGATGGAAGGCAAGATCACCGTAGAAAGGTAATTTGAGAATAGAATTTTCGATGTTTGTACTATGTCGCTTTAAATTATAATTTCAAGTATTATGGACATGTTTAGCTACCAGAGATTTGCAAACAACAAGCCAGTATTATTGATTGCAGTCATTGTTGGAGTAGTCGGAACACTTTCAGTTCCGGTGCTATGGCCACATGTTTACCATGGAGCACACATCTACCATTTACTTCTCCATACAGCAGGAATAGTTCTTTCAGTATTTTTGGCAATACTTTCTGTTAATGCATATTATAAAATGAGAACAAAGAAGATGATAATTACAACAGTTGCATTTATGGTGTTTACAGGTGCAGAATTTGTTCAGTTAATGGATGCAACTAAAACACATGTTTACAATATTTTAGAATCACCATCTGAAATTGCACATCTAATGATGCTTGGAATGATTGGATTACTGGCATTAGCTATATTTAGGAGGGATTGAAATTGGCAAATATGGAATCTAGAGAGGAATTAATCATTTCAGAGATCAAAAAGAATCCTGGAATTAGATTTAGAGAAGTTATGGAAAAAATTGGCCTCTCAAACGGAGTCTTGAGTTATTACATTAGAAAATTAGAAACTAACGGAACAATCAAGACACAAAGAACAACACGCGTTTCAAGATTCTTTGTCAACGATATGACTGAAGATGAATCAAAGGTCGTATCCCGATTAAGACAAACAACTCCAAAGGCAATTCTTGTCACACTATTAGAAAATGACAGACTAGAATTCCAAGAAATTGTTTCAAATGCAGGCAAAGCAAGCGCTACAGTATCATTTTATCTATCAAAATTAGTAGCTGATGAAATTGTTTCATACAAGAAAGTTGATATGAAAAAGCAATACTTTATCGTTGAAAAACAAAGAATTGCAAATCTCATCACAGAATATCACCCAGATGTAATAGAATCTGCATCAGACAACTTGGCAGACATCATGTCATCATTATAATGACAGATACAGAAAAAGATCAATACGAAATAATCTCTATTGAATCAAAAGTTAGAGAAGGTGTATTTCACAAAGTTGTAAAAGATTTAGAAACTGGAAAAGCTGTTTCATGTTCTTGTAAGTGTTGGACTAAGGGAAACAAGCCTTGTTTCGGCATGAAAACTGTCGGTTATGAGCAATAACTAGAAAAATTAATTTCTTATTTGTTTCTTGATTGATGCAACTAGTGACATATTAACAATGATTAGAATTATGACTAGAATTACTGCGATAGCTATCAAGGCAATTAGAGCAGTTATGTAGAAAGATAACAATTCCATTTCAGAACTAAGTGATTGGTTGTTTGATTGTTGAACAACTATAGGTTGTTCATATGTTTGTGGTGCAGATTCTTCAATAACAGCAGGTTGTTCGGTGACAATAGGCTGTGCGTATGATGGAGTATCAGATTCAATCCAGGCAGATTCTCCATTGAATTGAACTCTTTTGAGACCATCAATTCCTATTTTTTGTACTTCAGGTGCAATTGGAACATAGTGTAAACTTTCATTGAATTTTTGACCATCAGTTATCATCCAGTAAATCATGTGCACGAGGGCTTGTGCAGTATCAGGATCATTTGTTACATTATTCAGATTCTCATATACTAGCAAGTAAGTAAATGTCGATATAGGATACGAGTCATCTCCAGGTGCATTGATTATGCTTATTCCATACCAACTTTCATGTGCCTGTGGAAGAGCTGGTGCAGCGCCTGCTGAAGCAGCAGCAATGCTTTGCATTGATGGTAGAACAAAGTTTGTTCCATCAGCATTTTCTACTGCAGCATAAGGAATATCATTTTGGAATGCATATGCAAGTTCAATATATCCAATTGAATATGGCGTAGTCTTTACAACATTTGCAACGCCTTCGTTGCCTTTTCCACCAATACCTGCTGGCCATTCTACACTTTTCCCTACACCCACTTTTTCATCCCATTCCTGACTAACTTTTGCCAAGTATGAGACAAAGACGAAGGTTGTGCCAGCACCATCAGAACGATGTGCAACTACAATATCTTCATCAGGTAATGAAACTTCTGGATTCAAATTCTGAATTGCAGGATCATTGAATTTTGTAATCTTTCCTAAGAAGATATCTGCAATAACCTCGCCGGTAAGTTTTAGTCCTGATTCGGACATGCCAGGCAAATTATATGCAATAGTTACTGCACCTATTGCTTCAGGTATGTGTAGTGTGTTTGGTGCAGCTTCACTCTCTGTTGGTTTTAATGGAGCGTCAGATGCAGCAAATACTATAGTTTCAGATATGTGATTTTTGACACCGCCACCACTACCTATTGATTGATAATTCAGTTGAACATTTGGATATAATTTTCCATATTCAACTCTCCATAGATCAATTAATGGAAATGGAAAAGATGCACCGGCTGCATCAATTTGCACATCTGCGCTTGGATCTGGCTCAACAGGTGATGCTGCAAAGGCAGATGCGGGTATCAAGAGAATTGTCATTAGTAAAGACGTAGTGATTGCCACATTATGCTTAGTCATAACTTATCGTGATTAATTTTGCATATACCGATGATCAATGTGGGGTATATTGTACTATATAGACAACGTAGATCCAAGGTAATAACTTCAGAAATGATAAAAATGTGTAAGCATTGTCAAGAGACCTATTAGCAAAGAAAAGAAATTTTCATTGGGATAGCATCTTCAAGATTACAGCTACTTGTGCAGGTGCGTTTGTTTTACTAATCATTGTATTAATTTTTGGTCAATTGTTATCAGATTCTTGGTTAATCTGGGAAAAAGAAGGATTGGCATTTGTAACAGGAGATAGATGGAATCCTGTAGAAGGACGCGAAGCTTTTGGTGCATTACCATACATAGCAGGAACGTTAGTGACATCATTAATTGCATTATGCATTGCAGTTCCACTAAGTATTGGAATTGCAATGTTTCTTTCAGAAATTGCACCTACAAGAATTCGAGAGCCAATTTCTTTTGTAGTAGAATTGTTAGCCGCAGTTCCAAGTATCATCTATGGATTATGGGGGTTATTTACATTTAGAATAGTTTTCAAAGATTGGTTTGAAAGCCCTACACATGAAGCATTAGGGGAACACATCTTTTTGTTTAGAGATGCACCATTTGGACTTGACATACTAACTGCAAGTGTTGTATTAGCTATAATGATAATTCCTACAATTTCTGCAGTTTCACGTGAGATTTTGTTAGCAGTACCTGCAATTCAAAGAGAGGCAGCATACATGCTTGGTGCAACAAAATGGGAAGTGTTTAGAATGTCAGTATTGCCATATGCCAAATCAGGTTTGATTGGCGCATCAATTTTAGGATTAGGAAGAGCAGTTGGAGAAACCATGGCAGTTACAATGTTAATTGGAAATGCAGTAGGTCCAAAGGCATTTCCATTTGGATTTTTCCAACAGGGAAATTCACTTGCGAGCATTATTGCAAATGAGTTTAATGAAGCATCGCCAGTTTCAATGTACTTTCCCGCGCTGATTGGATTAGGATTAATTCTCTTGTTTGTATCACTAGGAATCAATGTATGTGCACACTTGATAATTCGTAGAGTAACAAATGCACATGAAGGGGGTATCAAAGGATTTTGAGTAGTTCAGAACGCAGATTAGAATTTAGAAATTATTTCCAAGATAATCTTGGAAGTAGAATGGTGACAGATAAAATTGTCAAAATAATCGTCATAGCGTGTGTTGCCATCGCAATTATTCCATTAGGAAGTATCTTAGTCGATGTTGTGAGAATGGGAGTAGAAATAATCTCATTTGAATTTCTTACTGCATTGCCAGGAGCCGCAGGTTCTGGAGAAGGAGGAATTGCAAACTCAATTCAAGGTACATTCATCATGATTGGAATGACATCAGCGATAGGAATTCCAATTGGGGTTTTATCTGGAATTTATGTGGCAGAGTATGCAAATTCAAGAGTTGGAAAAATGATTAGATTTTTCAATGATGTCATGATGCAGTTCCCATCAATCGTCTTTGGAATTTTTGCATTCTTGTTTATCGTTTTAGTCTTAGGAAAATTCAATTTGTGGGCAGGAGCAGTTGCACTTTCACTAATTATGTTCCCAATAATTGCAAGAACTACAGAAGAGGCACTAAAATTAATTCCAGATACATACAGAGAAGCAGGACATGCATTAGGAATTCCAAAAGCAATTGTTACAGTTAAGATCTTACTTACAGCAGCAAAAGGCGGAATTGTTACAGGGATAATGTTGTCAGTTGCAAGAATTGCAGGAGAAACTGCTCCACTAATTATGACAATTTTAGGAAGTAAGGGATGGTTTAGAGGTACAGAATCTGCAATGGATGCATTACCACTAACAATTTGGAGATTATCACTTTTACCATATGATGATGCAGTGATGTTTGGTTGGGGCGCTGCACTAGTATTAATTACAATACTTCTTGTGCTAAACATGAGTGTTCGATATCTTGTTCTTCATAGGAAAGGAGGATCTGGATCACTTGGAATGTTCATGCGCATAACAGGAGGTAAAAAATAATGGAAATGAATGCATTAGATGTTTTAAACGCAATGAAGAATGATGAACAGCCATCAACAAAAAGAAATGAGCCAGAAAAAGAAATACCAAACAATATGACAGGCGATGGCAAATACAAAGTTTTGATTGAAAACTTAGCTGTTGCGTACAATGGAAAAAAGGCAATCAAGAATATCAATATGAAAATTCCAGATAAAGCAGTTACAGCATTAATTGGTCCATCAGGATGTGGAAAAACTACACTTTTACGAACGATTAACAGAATGCACGATTTAACAAAAGGTGCAGAAGTTACAGGTAAAATCATCATTGATGGAGAAAATGTTTACGATTCCTACATCAATCCAATTTTACAAAGAAGGAAAATTGGAATGGTGTTCCAGAAACCAAATCCATTTCCAACAATGTCAATTTGGGACAATGTTGCAGCAGGATTGAAGCTCAACGGTGTAAAAGACAAGAGCATCCTAAACGAGATTATAGAAGATTCATTAAAGATGGCATATCTATGGGACGAGGTAAAAGATGAGTTGAAAAAACCTGCAGTTGCATTATCAGGAGGACAACAGCAAAGACTGTGTATTGCAAGAGCGCTTGCTATACAACCAGAGGTATTACTTATGGATGAGCCAGCATCTGCACTAGACCCAATTGCTACACAGAAAATTGAACAAACAATTATCGAATTAAAGAAACATTATACAATAATTATTGTAACACATAACATGCAACAAGCACTTAGGGTTTCAGATAGAACAGGCTTCATGTATTTGGGAGATTTGGTCGAATATGACAAAACTGAAAAGATTTTCAAGAATCCAGAAAAGGAACTGACTGCAAATTACGTACAAGGGAGATTTGGATAGTTGGCACGACTTATTGATCCTGCAATTGAAAAATTGTCTAATACGATTTATGAGATGGGTCAAGATGCAATTACATGTTTTTCCTTAGCCGTAGATTCATACCTAGAAGATAGACAAACAGCGCCACAAGTTCATGATTTATCAGAAAAAATTCGAAAAAATTACTACAGTGTAGAAGACCAGATTTTTGATATCATGTTAAAATATCAACCAATTGCAGAAGACTTTCGATTTATTAGATCATCAACAGAAATTGCTTACGCATATTCAAGATTTGGAAGATATGCATACGATATGTCACTTGTTAGAGAAACCTATGGTGGAGTAACAGAATGTGTCAATGAAGGATTAACCGAAACATCAACTAGAGTAAAAAAGATGATTCGTGATGCAGTAGTTTCGTTTAAGGAACTAGATATTAGAAAAGCAATCGAGATTGAAACAAGAGAGGAAAAAGTTGATAAAATTTATCGTGAAAGAATTCCTCAATTAGTTAACTCAGATAACACAAAATGTGCATTAATGGAGACATTGATTTTGAGATATTTGGAAAGAATTGCAGACCACGCTGTTTTCATGAGCGATGCAGTAAACTATATTGTCACAGGAAAACATAAGATAGAACCTAGTGGTTGATTTTTATTTCAGCTGAAAATTTTTTCAAACATAAGTAATGGATATTTTACAACTAATCCAATCGAATCTGTTAACTCCAATAGTTCTCTTCTTCCTGTTTGGAATTATTGCAGCACGAATAAAATCTGACTTGAAGATGCCAGAGGCAATTTCAGAGTTTTTGCCGATATATCTTCTAGCCGCTATTGGACTTCATGGCGGAATAGAGATGAGAAAAACAGGTTTTGAGGAAATGTTAGTCCCAATGTTAGTTGCAATTGGTCTTTCGTTGTTGTTTACACTAAATCATTATCAAATTTTACGAAGACTAGGAAAATTCAATATCTTTGATTCATATGCATTAGCATCAACTTATGGCGCAGTAGGTGCTGTAACATTTTCAGTAGGTTTATCATTTCTCAAAAATCAAGGAGTCTCATCAGAAGGATATTTGGCTGCAATTCTTGCAGTTTTAGAACCTGTTGCATTCATCTTGGCGATATTTCTTACAAACATGGCAGTATCAAAACAAATTCGTACAAAAAAACAGTCTTTTGCAGATGATGAAGAATTAGAAATTGGAATGAAACAGTCAAGCACAAAACTATCTCAGGTGTTAAAAGAATCAATCACAGGAAAGGCAATCGTTATTCTACTAGGAAGTATTGTGATTGGTTATATCATAGGAAAGGAAGGTTTTGAACCAATTAGTATTGTATTTGACGAATTATTCACAGGTGCAATTGTAATTTTCATGATTGAGATGGGAATAATTGCAGGACAGAGATTAGAGGATATCAAGAAGGTAGGAATATTTCTTACAGCATTTTCAATAATCATTCCAACATTTAATGGAATTATAGGAGTGCTAGTTTCAACAGCACTAGGATTAAGTTTAGGAGGAGCAGTCATGTTTGGTTTATTGTTAGCAAGTGCATCATTTATTGCAGCACCGGCAGTGTTACGTTATGCAATTCCACAAGCAAATCCAAGTTTGTACATTACATCTGCATTAGGCATTACATTCCCGTACAACATTATCGTATTACTTCCAATCATGTTTACCATATCAACGTGGGTTCATGGAGAAGGAACAATAGACTTATTCAATTATGTGTCAAAGGTGTTCATATGAAACTCTATGATGTAAAATTACTCACAGTTACATGTGAGTTCTTGGCACAAAAAAATGTCATTGAAATTTTGAAAGATCATGACATTACAGGATATACCACTTACGAGGTAGAAGGAAATGGAGCAAAAGGACTGCGAGGTCAAGGATTCAAAAATGAGAAAAATGTAAAAATTGAAGTAGTTATGCGCGAAGAAAAATTATCTGGCGTGGTAGAGGATATTTCAAGAACATTGTTTCCAGATTTTGCAATTATTTTGTATGTCAGTGATGTAGGAGTAGTTAGAACAGAAAAATTCTAGCAACATTTTTCATCGGTACATAGAGTTGGAATTTTCTTGCTTGTTTTAGTTACAGTAGATATCAGAGTAGATAGTTGAGGATTAGAAATCGAATACATTGTCTTTTTTCCTTCATTTCTTGATTTTACAATTCCACATTGTTTTAGAGTCTTGAGATGATGTGAAACAAGTGGTTGATCTTTTTTTAATTCCTCAACAAAATCATTGACACATAATTCATCGTCTTTTTGTAATAATTCTAAAATTTCAAATCTAGTTTCATCACAAATACACTTCAAAAGTGCAGGACCATTCATATCAATCAATGTTTATATCAACCCATATTTATATAAGGATTATGACTAGAGACATTCTATTTGTGTGCGTAGAAAATGCAGGTAGAAGCCAAATGGCTGAAGCATTTTTTAGAAAATTTGCAGAAGGTAAATTCAATGTAAATAGTGCAGGTACTTTTCCATCTGGAAATCTAAATCCGGTAGCAGTAGAAGTAATGAAAGAAATTGGAATTGATATGACAAAGCAATCTCCAAAGACAATATCTAATTCAATGATTTCTAATTCTTTTAAGACCGTTAACATGGGATGTATGGATAAAGAATCATGCCCAGCACTTTTTGTAAAAGATGTTATAGATTGGAACATACCAGATCCTAAAGAAAAAACAATAGAACAAGTCAGAGATATACGTGATCAGATAAAATTAGAAGTTTTGAATTTGATCAAATCAATAGATGATGAAAAATAATGGCTTATTCAAATTTACAGATTTTTACAGTTGAATTAGTCGGGACGTTTATTCTTGTAGTTTTTGCAACAGGTTCAATTGTATTAGAT
>LUML01000242.1_pt1 | contig 10887 bp, 7 predicted proteins | sample 729661 | NCBI WGS metagenome assembly LUML01 (sample SAMN03860264, study PRJNA289734) | marine metagenome | biome: seawater column; feature: ocean; material: water; isolation source: Red Sea water column Station 22 - depth 10m | place: Saudi Arabia: Red Sea | collected 2011-10-15 | depth 100 m | reverse complement strand
GTAGAAAATCTAATGAATTCAACACATTATAAGACCGCACATCGTTTTGGAAAAATGTTGAAGGATAAATTAAAGAAATTTAGAAGATGCGGACTAGATCGAGAAGGTGAATATTCCAGCGAGAATATTGCTTTTAAGGCACTTCGAAGAAATGGGTACATCGAAAAACTGATGAATGCTGTGGTTGATTCATACGACCATATGATGTCTGATCAAAATAAATCTCACATTAGGCTTAAGGAGCGATCAAGAAGGAGTGAATTCCAGAAGAAAAATTGATTTTTATGAAATTCTTCTGGTTTTAATAATAATATTTAACCTTGTGGATATTAGTGTGACGTCCACTGTTGTTTCTCTTGGCCTTGCTTATGAAGTTAATCCATTTATGGAAGTTGCTCTAGACTGGGGCGTTCCCTACTTTATTATAATAAAGCTTTCTATAATCTTTGGCGGCTGTTATCTTTTATGGAAAAGGCGAGATAAAACTTTCGCGAGAGCGGGAATTGTGACCTGTTTTTTGGTTTATTTATCCTTAATGATACATTTTATTATTTTTTTCAGTAAAATTTAACTAAAACAAGAATATATATTAATATAGAGGAAGTATATGCGGATTTTTGCTAAAATAGCTATTTTTCTGCTGTTTATCGTGTCTTGTGGCACAGATTTTATGCCAGCGCCGACAAAACAGCCTTTACCAGATGAAGGTAAAACCACCAATGGTATACCAGATGTTTTTGTAATTCAGGATATACCAATATATAATCCTTTGGATAATTACGATGAACAATATAAACAAGACTGTCTAAAACAAGTCTTTCTTAGGTGTCCTCCGTATACTGAGTATTGGATTGCGGAAGCATGGATTGATATTTGTGATAACTATGCTATTATTCTTATAGAAAACTGCCGAATGCAACATGAGTGCGATCCTTTAAAACCTCTTATTGTTGACAATCAGCCCTGCCAAATGCCTGATGGAGGTGACGGCATACAAGATGTAATATGCGATAAAGGAAAGGTTCAGCTGACCGATTGTACTCCTTGTACGGAAGAAGTTTGCGACGGAATCGACAACGACTGTGACGGTGAAATTGATGAAGGCACATTTACGTGCGAGACTGATTGTGGTGAGGGACCGGCATATTGTGTAGATGGAGAACTTATTTGTGAGGCCGAGCAACCGGGCGAAGAAATATGTGATTATATCGACAATGACTGTGATGGAGAGACCGATGAAGGTCAAAGGAATTTATGTAATAAATGTGGTCCAGTTCCTGAAGATATTTGTGATGGAATCGACAACGATTGCGATGGTGACATAGACGAGGATCTGATACGAGAATGCGAGACCGTTTGTGAAACTGGTTACGAGACTTGTATGTTTGGGCAGTGGTCAATGTGTACAGCACAATTGCCATGGCCAGAGCAGTGTAACGGAGAAGATGATGATTGCAATGGTTTGGTCGATGATGGTATTGTATGCGAGTGTAAATTACAAGATGTTGGAGTTTTGATACCTTGTTTCGAGGATCCTTTGATTTGTGGTCAAGGGTATAAAACATGTGAATGTAAGACACCCGAATGTTTGGAATTTGTCGTCACACAATGCAAAGCGGCTTGTACGATATTTAACTTGCAGCCGTGTGATCCAATTTATGGAATGATATTCCCTGAAATTTGTAATAATTGGGATGATAATTGCAACTTCTTGATTGATGAAAATCTTCTTAAAGCATGCTATGAGGGCCCAGCAGAAACTTTAAATGTTGGAGAGTGCAAAGAAGGCCAACTTACTTGTGTAGCTGGAAACTGGGGCGGGTTTGTGGAAAGTAATTCATCAACTGTATTTGTCGAAGATTATTGTGAAGGGCAAGTGTTGCCAAAGGAAGAAATATGCAATGGAAAAGATGATGACTGTGATGGAATAATCGAAGAAGAGTTGACAGAGACCGATATTGTGTTTATTGTCGATCTTTCTGGTTCGATGCATGATGAGATTGATGCCATTATTTCATCATTAGTATCTTTTTCTCTTTCATATCAAGACGAGCCAAATATAAACTGGTCCCTAATTGTTGGGCCCTATAATGATATTGGTTCTGGTGTTTATAAAGAATTTCTGTCGATAAAAACAGATCTTGGTCCGTTTAGTGCCTTTCTTGCAGGAGTTCAAGATATTAATAATATGTCTTTGAATGGAGGCGCAGAGCCTCTTTATGATGCTGTATATTTAGCAGTTAATGATATCTGTGATCCAACAATGTTAGAATATCAAGTCTCAGATCTGATGTGGAAATATACAAATACTTCAGATCCTGCCTTATCTTCTTTTGTTTTGAATTGGAGAGAAGATTCGAAAAAAGTAATAGTTGTCTTTACCGATGAACAGGGGCAATCTTATTTGACTGCGCCTGGGCAATCTAATACAACTGGAGATGCAATAACTCAAGAGATTGTTGTCGACGCAATTAATGGCACAGAAGACCTTAAAGTTTTTGTCTTTTCTCCAACCAGTACTAAAGTAGCCACTAAAGGCAAGTATTCAAATGGGGGCTGGACATCTCTTAACGTTGGATGGGAAGCATTGACTTTGGCTGGTGAGTCTGGCCAATGGTTTGAAATTTCGCCGGATGCGGCGCAAATGTTCAATAATTTAATGCAAGTTTTGGAAGACACGGCTTGTGGGACTCCTGATGAGTAATTACAATCATGGCTATCTTTTATGTAACTCCTACCGGAAGTGATTCCAACGACGGCACATCTGCCGGCACATCGATGAGAACCATTAATGCTGCTATTCAAGCAATTAGTAGTGTTTCTTATGGAGACCGCTGGGATCAAAATGAAGTTAGAGTATATTCTAGCGCATCTGGCCCCGCAACATATTTTGGCAGTCACGCAACATATAATGCAAACATAATAAATACCGGCCAGGGTCTCAAATATGGTACAACTGTTGTGGCTGCTGGGCCTTACGATGTTATTTTAGATTGCAGTAATAAAACTCGCGGAGCGTATCTGTCTTATTATTCAACAGTCCGAGGCTTTTATTTCACAGCATCTAATCAATCTGCTAGAACGACCGATTCTACATTCGAGGCGCAGTACTCAACTACACAATATAGGTTAGAAGATTGCACGTTTGACGCATGTACAGATACAGATTCTACATGTGTCCAGCCGGGCGGAGGAAACACGCGTGCTGATCATTATGAAACTTGGATTAAAAGGTGCATCTTTAAAAATTTAGACTGCACTAGTGCAATTTACGGTAGTAGCAAACAGGCCTGTGTTTATGAATCAATATTGGTTTATGATTCAACTTTTGATTATGAAGCCGTAAGAATTAATTCAGACTCCTCAGAAACAGGCCATATGCGAAATATAACTGTTGATGGCTGCACAACAGGAAGAGATGTTATTAAATCTTTCAGAGCCGATATCGTTAATTGTATTGTTAGTAATTGTGCTGTAAACTCATCATATCGGTTTTTTGATCAAGGCAATGCAGCAATGGGAAGTATCAAAAATTGTCTGGCTTATAATAATACAACAAGCTCTGGTAGTTTTTTTGGTTCGGGAGACCCTACAGAAAATGTTATAACGGCAGACCCAGTATACACTGATCGATCTGGGAAAGATTTTACTTTGCAGACGACCTCTCCGGCGAAGAATGCGGGCTCTGCTTCTATTGATACCGGTGTCGCACTATATGATCTCCTAAGTGCGTCTTTTGGTTCTCCACCAAGTCTTGGAGCATATAAGTTTACAGCACCTGCTGAAGATCCAACTCCAATATCTGAAGTGTTCACAATTCGTGGTGGACTTTTTACAATAAAGGGCGGCTCATTCAGTATGAGTTGATAATATCAATCAAATAGGCAAATTAATGGCATTTATAGCTATTTAAAACTAATTATTTAAAACAATCTCCAACATAGGAACATTTTAATGTCAAAAGAAACAAAACAAGACGACTTTTCGAAAGAAGTTGAGAAAGAAATAAAGCTTATTATAAGAGAAGGGATTTTTGATAAAGTTAAAGATGCTGCGGCCGGAGTCTTTGGAGCAGGAAAAACATCTGCAGAAAAAGAAGCAGAGGACGCAGAAAAGGCAAAAGAAGGTGAAAGCTGGCTTCCTATTTGGAAAGAATTAAAAGAACCATATCATTCGTTTTTCATGTTATATATGAAGTTTATGGAATCCAACGATATGACTCTCGATACTGAAAGAAAAACAAAAATTGCAGAATTGTTTAGAGACCGATCAGATTCTGCAGTGCGAGTTGTCGGCGGCGAAATGTGTAGTGTTGGGGATCCATGGATGGCAGCGTTAAAAGACATTGCTGATAAATATAGTTATAATCTTCCGCCAAACTGTTTAACTGGTGGTGGTGAAGCCGGCCCCAAAGGTCAAGATCCGGGACAAGGTGAAGCCACTACAACCGGTGGAGACGGACCTGTTCCAATCTTCAAGGATATGCGCGTAAAGGACCCAGAAACAGGCAAAATGGCCCGTGTAGGCGCCAAAGAGGGCGGACAGGGACTCCAGGCCCTTCTGGCTAATTGGTTAGCTAAGAACGCACCTGGGGAGGTTGATAAGAAGGCCCTACAACAAGCTGCTGGTCGACTTGTAAAAGCAGTCGCTGCACAACTTAAAGCAAACGATATTGCCATTCAAGAAAATCAGATTATAGATTACGTAAAATCAATGTTAGCTGAAATGTCTGCTCGGCCGGGAAGCTTAATAACCAGAAGAGGTGAACAGAGAGGCTCTATTGGTCGCGGCGAACTAAAGAAGATGATTCAGCGTATTGCCAAAGGCAAGATTGGTAAAAGAGGTGCTTTTAAAAATCTGAATGTTGACGCTGTTTTGCAAGTAGCAATGGATTTCTTAAGGGCGGAAAAATTTAATGTTGTTGCAGAAGCCGTAAATATACCAGAATTAGCCGATGAGCTTATGCGTAATGCAAGATTAGATGATAAAACAGCTTTAAGATTGGCCCAAGCGCTTACAGATGAATTTGGAGACAAAGAATTATTTGGATTAAAGGTCACGGACGAAAAACCAGAAGATGACGATTTCCGATTAGAACCTTCTCCCGATTCTCCCGAACCAGAAGAAGATGAGCCGGAAATTCCCCCGGTACCTGGATCTTCTGATCAAATCCTAGACGGCTTTAAAAAGAGAATCAAGAAACTAGATCTTGACTCCACAGAGGGACGCTATGGGGCCTCAGAACCTGGAAACGAACAGGCGTACCTTGGGGCATATATGCTCTATAAAGCCATGAAGAACGCCCTGGAAATCGACGATAGTGACGTAAAATATAAACAAGTCATGACATATTTGTTTGGTCGCGACTGGGGAACTGCCGATTCTGAAGGACCTGCCCGTGTACACGGAGGAACTCAAAAACTAAAAGAAGAAGAGCAGCAGGAGCTTGGATTGGAAAGCGAACTTGAGACCTGGCTGCGGGATATGATCCAAACATTTGAGAGAGAGGGTCTTGCAGATGCAGAACGAGCCAGCAAAGCTTCTAGAGAAGCTAGGGGAATGAAGGAACCAAAAGAGAAGGATTCAGAGCCGGCAGATGCAGTTGCTGTCGCTGGGACAATTAATACAAAACAAATTGTTGCTCCTCAACTTAAAAGTGCGGGAATTGATTTAAAATCTCCCGAAGGGCAAAAATTTGCTAAAAACCTTGAGAAAATTGTGAGAAGATTCTTAAACAGACATTTGCAAAGATTAGGTAAGGAAGATATCAAACTTATTGCCGAGAATGAAGAATATATGAGCAGATTTGTCCATATTATTCAATTATATACAGAAAAACTCTTAAAAGAGAGGAAAAATGGGCTATAAAATAACAAACAATACAACAAAAGATATTAGTATCTTAGAAAAACTTGTCGGACAATTTTATCCTTATGCACAAAAGACAATGGGATTTAATAAGCCGACGTCAATCGTTTTTTCATCTGATGTGGAAAATGCGCAAAATCCGCTAGGAAATACAGCACATTATAACCCTAACATTAATGAAATTACTGTCTATATAGATTATAGGCACCCCAAGGATATTATGCGATCTTTATCTCATGAGTTAGTTCATCACACGCAAAATTGTCGTGGTGAATTTGCTGATGGGGCTGTAACCGAAGAAGGATATGCCCAAACAAATCCACATCTTCGCGAAATGGAAAGAGAAGCGTATGAACTTGGAAACCTTTGTTTCAGAGATTGGGAAAACCAATATAATATAAACCTACAGGAGAACAAAAAAATGAACGAGGAAACCTTGAAGAAGGAAATTAAAGCAATGCTTGAAGAGATTCTTGCAGAAGAGGAAGTCACCGAAGAGGCTGAAATTGCTGAAGGCACCGACAGTGATGAGGAGTCTGACGATAAAGATGCTGATGAAGAGGAGCTTGGAAACCAGATTGCTGGCGCCATGTCTGGCGTAACTGAGTCTGAAGAAGCTGATCTTGAAGAAAGTGAAGAGATTGAAGAGCGAACCAAAACTTCAGACGTCGCGACAGGAAAGGAGCCAGGAAGGCGTGTCAAAGACGCCGCTACAGGTCAACTCAAAGAAGATGAGACAGAGCAACTCGAAGAAGACAACACTGACAATACAGATACTATCGACGAATCTGATGATAGTGAGATTGTTGAAGAGGTTGCTGACGAAGAAATTAAAGAGTGGTGGGATAAATCACTTTATACTCGCCTTTGTGAGTCTTGGATTCCAAATTAAGAAGACTGCACCGGCAATTAAGAAGACTGCGCCGGCAATTAAGAAGACTGCGCCGGCAATTAAGAAGACTGCACCAAAAACAGCTGCAAAGCCGAAAGAGAAAACAAACACCGAATAGGATTATTAAATAATGCCGATTGATTTTAATAAAATGACAAAAGAGTTTCTTTTGGGAGAGAGTTCGAATAGTCCAAGTTTGATTAGCTATATCCAATCTTTGAGCGAGGCTTTAAATAATGTGACACCTCGTTCAAAAACTGACGCTCGGAGATTGGAAATAGCAAAAGAACATTTGAAATCGGTTAAAAAAGGAGTCCGACAGTTAAACGAGAGGATTAATCTTCTTGAAGAGAAACTGCAAATTTTAGAAGAAAGTAAGGAGGACTAAAAAATGGGCGGTGTAGGCGGCCATATGTCTCATTTATATGAGAACCCAGAACTTACTTTCAAAGAAATGAAGGATGTGTTTATCAAAGCATCAAGTGGCGAGTTAGTTGGAACTGAAAAGACAGATGGTCAAAATTTGTTTATTTCATATTCTGTTAAAAATGGTGAGGCCCGGGCCGCTAGGAACAAAGGCAATATAAAAACTGGTGGTCTGAATGTAGATGGATTAATTGACAAATTTGCTGGTCATGGTAACCAAAATTTAGTTAAATCTTTTGGTGACGCTTTCATGACATTTGAAAAAGCAGTTCGTTCTCTGGATCCAGAAGAGCAAATGGCTATTTTTGGCTCGGATGCCAACATATATTATAATGCAGAAATTCAAGATCCTAGAACTGCAAATATTATTAGTTACGACACAAAGACATTAAATATTCACCAAGTTGGGCATGCTCAATTTAACAAAGAAACAGGAAAGATCGACGATGTTGATGTTTCAAAAAATGTAAAAGCCCTGGACAAAGCTTTGGAAAGGATGCAACAATCAATCCAGGATGATGAATATAATGTGCAGAAAAACGCCATTAGAAATTTACAAGGTCTCTCTAGTGATGAACACGTTAACACAGCCATCACTAGGCTAGAACAAATGATTAACGGCGTCGGGCTAAGCGATTCTGCGACTATTGCCGACTATACTGTATCCAAACTTGTTCCTTATATAGATGGCAACGTCGAGCTTGAAGATGACAGAAAGGTCCTCCTCTTAAAAAGAATTCTAGGGGTCGAGGACGAAAAACTAAAGAAAAAACCAGGATTTAATGATATTATTAGAGGACTGCCGAAAGAAGAACTTGAAAAAAAAGAAATTATCCGAGATATTGTTAAGAATTCTAAAAATTTATTAAAACAAATTATGGTACCTTTAGAAGATATCGTACATGATTTTTCTGTTGAGATGCTTCGTGGATTACAGAGCGCATTCGTTTTAGACAATCCCAAGGAGGTGATGAGGTTAAGGCAGGAAACTGCCCATGCAATTGCAGCCATCGAAAACTCTGGTGACGAAGAAGCAATGGTAATATTACAACAACAGATGCGGAAGCTGAAGAATATTGAAAATATTTCTACGGCTGCGGAAGGCTTTGTGTTTGATTATGATGGAAAAACCTATAAATTTACAGGTAATTTCGCACCAATGAATCAAATTCTTGGCTTGTTTAAATATGGTCGCGGGGGTTCGGGTCCTCTCCAAAATCTTGGAGAAGGAGAGGATGACAGTGAGTTTTGTGAAAAAACAATCGCTGTTATTCCGGGGAAATTTAAGCCGCCACATCGAGGTCATCTTGACATGATAAAACATTATGCTAATATTGCAGACCACGTTGTAGTTTTGGTTTCCCCTTTAGATGCTTCAGAAGCAAAAGAGTTTAAATCAGGCGGACAAGCCGATGTTACAACTCAGCAGTCTGTAAGCATTTGGAAAATATATGTTGAAGCTGCTGGATTAAGTGGAAAGGTGTCAATTGACATTCCTAAAATGAGATCTCCAGTTAGAGCGGCATATGAATTTACAGGTCCGGACGGGCCGTTGGAAGCTGGTGCATGTGTTATTCTCGGTGCTAGCACAAAGGGTGGAGATCAGTCTAGATTTGCGAGAAATGTTCAATCATACGCGAAAGAGGGTGTTAATGTTCTGGATCCAATGAAATTTGCGTTCGATCCGAAAGAGGGAATTAGCGCAACTGATTTCAGAAAAGCTCTCCACGATAATGACCTAGAAAGAATAAAATATTTTCTGCCGCAAGAAGCGTCAAATAGATTTCAAGAAATCCTTACAGAACTCGGTGTTACAGAACTTACCGAAAATAAAAAAAAAGGAGACTTTTTTACCGTTCTTCACGGGTTAATTGAAGAGGTTATCAACGAAGATTTTCAAAAAAACATGAAAGCTCGGTTAAGTAAATCACACAGTTGGCTTTTAGACCAAGGCACACAGGATCCTGGATCTGCTTATAGTAGTAAAAGAGTTCCAAATAAATCAAATGCTTTTTTGGCAAAAGAAAACGAAGAAATAGAAGAAGTTTCCGCCCCAGCCTTTGTTGGTGGAGAAAAACCAAGATTGCAAGCTTGCCATGAAGATCCAAATTGCGACCCTGAAGAAATGATGGCCAAAGAAGAAGCTTGTTATGAAGACCCAGATTGTAATCACTATGATCTTTCAGAAGATTCAGGTGTTGGAAGCGTCGAAGGACATGCAGGCGGCGCCTGGGCTGGCTTCAAAGACGAAGATAATGAAAAAGAAAGAAGAAAAACAAAGGCTTTACGAAGAGAATCGCAAAATGATATACTAGTTAATCAAGTTTTGAACTATTTATTAAGAAATTGAGGAGATAACAATGAGTATCGATAGAACAGAGTTCATGGAAGAGCAATTGCTCAGAGAACACATCAGAAAAGCAATTAATATTGTTTTAGACAAAAATGAGGAAAAAGCGAAGGCCCAACTTAATGAAGAAGAAGAATTAAGAACTGTAATTCGAAAGCTTATTCTTCAGGAAAAAGAGGCCGTGGCCGATGAATCTCCTCATAGTTCTACAGGCATCAACGTTTTAGAGGATCTCCTAAAAAATATTATTCCAGTTATCGAAAAAGATTTCAAAAGAATGACAACCGAGCCAACGCAGCGTGAATCATTCCGTGCACACATCGTAAAAGGCGCAGAAGACCTTCTAGCACCCCCGGAAGTTAATTTGACTGCCGGTGGTGACCAAGCACCTGTTATGGAGCAGGAAGAGGGCGTAGAGATCGAAATTGAAGATGATCCTACAGAAGACGACGCTTTTATTGATATTGACGGTGATGGAGTTCCGGATGAAGAAGAGGACGCATTTGGAATTGAAGGTCAAGATGAGACGGGCAGAAATTTTGCAGAACTTACATTTAAGAAAGTCTCGCAGCAGATTTTAGATGCGTATGATCTTCTTTCTAACTCTCAAGACAGAACCCTGTTTCACGATTATCTGCTGACCAACCTTAAATTATATTTTGACAAGTTTGAGAATGAATTACAAACCACAGTACCTGAACCCACCACTCCAGAATATGAAGCTGAAAAAGAAGCCGATCTAGGAATGGGAACAGAGGAAGAGCCTCTGGAGGTTTAATCCATGGCCAATTCTTTCGATAACGATTTTACAATCACAAATATTGATGATCTAAAGTTTCAATATAAGAAAGGCGCCGCATTTTATCATTTAAAGTGTCTAGAGTTTGGTGTTAACGGCAGAAATACACAATGTGTTATTAAAGATGATCGTAGCCTCGCTACTGGTGGCGCGGGTTATGAGCATTTATCCTTCGGGAATGCCACGGCAGATCAGGCACACTCTTTTGCTTTTTGGGTAAAAATCCGTGACCCCGAATCACACAACTGGTTAATTTCTAAAAAAAGTGAAGAGGACGGATGGGAGTGGTGGATTCAATATCGCTATGCCGGAGGGGAAGGGCAAATATTTTGGGAAATGAACGACCATTCCGCCGACAAATACCTCCGGACAGAAACTCCGGATTTGGCTTCGAGTATTCCGTACAAATGGGCCCATGTTGTACTTACAACAAGTGCTTCGCCGGCTACTGCGGGAGCTAGGAAAATTTATATAAATGCAATATCGCAATCTTGCACCGAGACTTTGCAAGCTGGGTATGTTGCGATGGAAAAGCTAGACGATGTTCCTGTC
>LUML01000093.1_pt1 | contig 10894 bp, 10 predicted proteins | sample 729661 | NCBI WGS metagenome assembly LUML01 (sample SAMN03860264, study PRJNA289734) | marine metagenome | biome: seawater column; feature: ocean; material: water; isolation source: Red Sea water column Station 22 - depth 10m | place: Saudi Arabia: Red Sea | collected 2011-10-15 | depth 100 m | reverse complement strand
AGTTCTAAGGTTTGATCTTTTTTAACTTCCAAGCTTTCCCATAAAGGAACCAATTTGCCATCTATTTTTGGAGACATATCAGCACCTGTTATTGAAATATATGTATCATTCATAAATTCTAATGTTGGTCCAAGCAATGTCATTTCTAAGACAGCTGAGCTCTCATCATTTCCTAAAAGTAAATTTGCTATGTATGCAAATTGGAGCAGGGATTTGTACGGAGGTACGATTGATTATCTTCTGACTTATGCTTGGACAAGTGGAATTACTTGGGATGATACGGCAACTGCTTTAGAAACATCTCAGCCTTTTGACAGGATGGACGTTAAAGTTTCTTGGAGAAATGCTGATGAAGATCTAGAAATAATGGCTTTTGTAAATAATATCCACAATAGAATAGGTGTTAGGAATATGGATGCTGATGGTGAAAACCAAGGTTTCAGAAGATCCATAACTCCTACCTTGCCACGTTCTGCAGGAATAGGATTTACTTATAAGTTTGGTGCCTATTAAGAAGCTATAGCTTCATAAAAAAACCTGCCTTCGGGCAGGTTTTTTTATTCAGGATCATTAATATTTTGATTGGATATGATCTAAGCATTTCTTCAGAGTACTAACCATTAAATCAATGTCTTCTTCATTGATAATAAAAGCAGGACCTAGGCAGATTATGTCTCTGTATTCTCCGGTCCCTCCAGGATAGAAGAAAACTCCGTTTTCTAAGCCTTTACCAACAATTTGATTGGTAATCTTTTCTTTCTCATCAAAACTGGTAAGGCTTTCTTTTTCTTTGACTATTTCAACACCAATAAGTAAGCCTTGGCCTCTTATTTCTGCAACCAAAGGATGTTGTCCTAATTCAGATATAAGCTTTTGCTTTAACTGATCTCCCAGTGGATCGACTTTTTCACACAAATTTTCTCTTCGGAGTATTTTGAGTACAGTAGTAGAGGCAGCGCAAGACTGTGGTAGAGCTGCGAAGGTATGGAACATGACCTCATAACCCGCTTTCAAAATTGAATCTGCTATTTCATCAGTACTATATGTCCCTGAAATTGCGGCATAACCAGCAGCCATTCCTTTACCGGCGACTAGGATATCAGGTCTGAGGTTATAAAAGTTGCTGGAAAAATCGACACCGGTTCTACCAAATCCTGTCATTACCTCATCGGCAATTAGTAGGATGTCATTTTCCTTCAAGATTTCTTGAGCTTTTTCCCAATAACCTTCAGGAGGGTAAATGGCTCCTCCGCTTGACCCGTTAATCGGTTCCATCAATAAAGCAGCAATATTGTTTGCCCCTTGGGCTTTAATTACTTCTTTTAAGTTATCAAGGTAATAGTCTGTTGCATCAGGATGAAAGCTTCCTAACGGACACCTTAAAGGGTAGGGCGTTTCAATTGTGCTAGGAACTGGAACATAACTCTCTAAACCTCTCTTTCTTGCTGTATGGCCAGATATACCTGACATATTAAGGGTTGTTCCGTGGTAAGAGAGAGATCTTGTCAGAACGATATTCTTTTCTGGTTTTCCTCTGCTGGCTTGGTATTGAATCGCTAGTTTAACTGCAGATTCATTAGCTTCTGAACCACCAGAAGATAAATGTATTCGAGTTAAATGAGAAGGTAACCAGTAGTTTCTCAATTCATCTAATAGTTCTTCTCTTTCAGGAGTTAAAAAGGGGGGCAGAACATAAGTATTATTTAGAGAAGCTTCCTTTATTGCTTCAGCTACTTCTTCTCTTCCGTAACCTATATTATTTACAATTGCTCCACTAGCAGCATCTAGAATTTTTTTTCCTTCAGGAGTGTAAAGATAAGCACCTTCAGTTTTTACTATGTTTAGACCCGCATCTTTTGGAAGGAAAGGCCATTTAATCATTTCTCTTAAAAAAATTAATTATTGAAACTGTTTTAAACAGCCGTTTTCTTCTTCTTATTAGCTACTTCTTTATTTTTTGATTCTTCTATAATTTGACGACCAAGAGCTTCTACATTTGGTATTTCATCGTCTTTTAATTCTGCCATCCATTTTTTTCGTTTCATCGCTTCTTTTAAGTAAGGAGCTAACTCTTCCATTTTTTCCTTTTCCCTCGCAGCCTCCCTCTCTTTAAATTCAGGCATAACATCTGATGCAAAGAGTTCAAGTGCTTCACAAATGTGTTCATGTTTATTCCGTCCACCTTGTTGAATGAAGGTTACTTGGTCTACTCCAGTTTTTTCGAATTTTTTTAGGTAGGTAGTAAGCTCTTCAGGGGTACCAATTCCAGGGGTTTCAGCTTTAGGAGGTACCTTCATATGTAGTATTGATTTACCTTCTGTTTTTATTATATTTTTTTGAAAATCTTCCCAAATATTAGTCCTGCCTGGCTTATTAATGCCGAATACATAGTGATGACCAAGTCCGTAACTAAAGAACTGAAAACCTTCTTGCATTCTTCTTACTGCTTCGTCGTGATCTTTATGACAACCGAAGGAAGTGACCATAGCAATATTCGGATTTATGGTGTGCCCGATGGGGACACATTCTTCTTTTAAAATCTTGTAGTAATCATCGACCCATAGTTTAGCTTCATCCGGGTCCACGAAAGCAAAGGTCAGGGCACCAATACCAAGTCTAGCAGCCAATTTAATTGTCTCTCTATTTGAACAAGCTACCCATAGAGGAGGGTGAGGTCTTTGCAAAGGCTTGGGTACTACATTTCTACAAGGCATAGAAAAATACTCACCTTCGTAGCCCGGATAAGGCTCCATAGCCATCATATTGCAAGTCTGCTCAACCGCTTCTAGCCATTGGTTCCTTTTTTCTTCAACCGGAATTTTGAATCCTCCCAGTTCCGCCAAAGAGGAAGATTCTCCTGTTCCAAACTCTACTCTGCCATTCGAAACCAAATCTAAAGTGGCTACTTCCTCTGCTACTCTTGCAGGATGGTTGTAGTTGGGTGGCATTAGTTTAATTCCATGCCCTAGGCGGATATTCTTAGTACGTTGTGAGCAAGCGGCTAAAAAAACTTCAGGAGCAGAAGAGTGGGCATATTCTTCTAAAAAGTGATGTTCTACTTCCCAGACATAATCTATTCCAAGGCTGTCTGCCAATTCCACTTGATCCAATGCATCTTGATAAAGTTTTAGTTCATCAGTTTCTTTCCAAGGTCTAGGTAATTGATGTTCATAAAAGATTCCAAATTTCATTTCTTCCCCCCTATGGCTACTAACTTAAATAATTTTAAAAACCAATCAGTACATTGTAGGACACAAGTAGAGCTAAAAGAACAAGAAGTACTAAAGTTACCCAGAGAAATACCTTTATGCCTAATTTTGGTTGGAGATCTGGTTCTAGTTTACTCACCAAATAAATAGCTACAGCATTTATTAAGGGGAGAACTAGAGCTGCCCATATACCTGCTATTAATAATAGACTTACTGGATTCGGAAAAAGGAAATAAATAGTTCCACTAATGATTGGAACTATACAAGCAAAGGCTTTGGTTAAAGATAGTCGGCTAATTTTTTTTTCTTTTATTACTCCTAACACTAATAAGTAATCTGGCAGAACTCTAGTTTGTGCAGCAACTCCCGATAAAGTTGTTGAAAACAAGATAAAAAATCCACCTATAAGAAACATCCATTTTGCCCAACTACCCAACACTTCAGTAAACATGTTGGAGAGAGTAGATATTAAGTCCCCATTAGGCGGTGGATAAAGGTCTAGAGGGTGAAGAATCGCTGCGCCTAGAATAAAAAATGGCAAAGTACCTAGCACCATAAAGAATAAAGTGGCCCAAACATCTGTTTGCATGACTTTGATCCACGTTTTTATGTTTCCTTTGTCGGCATCAACTTCTTTTCCATATCCTTTTTCGAGGCACCAGTATGAGTAGGCCATAATCTCTCCTGAGTTAATTCCTGTGTAGCCGTATACAGCTAGTGCTAAAGCTAAATATTCAAATGGAAAATCAAAAGAAAAACCATAAACCAGCTGGTCAAAACTAACTTGGTATTCTGTAGATTGAATAGCTAAGGAGATAATTAAAGTTATAACTGAGAAAGCAATGACAATAGTGAGCATTACTTTTTCTAAAGACTTGTATGAACCCCAAAACAGTAGTCCAGAAGTAACTACACTTAGTATAACTACCCACCAACCGGGCGAAAGAAAAGGAACCAAGATGTTCGCAGCCTCAGCGGCAGAACCTATTATGCCCCCACCTCCAGCTAAAGCCGGGATTGCCCCAAAAAGCAGAATCCAGACCGCCCAAGAAGATTTTTTTTGTCCTATTTCCGTGCTGGGACCAGGAATTTCAGAAAAACTTTCTAAAAAGGTTTTCTTAGTAACAATCACATACCTTGCGATTTCTGCCTGCACAATGGATTTACTAATGGTGCTAAATATCACCCACCAGAGGAAAGCAAAACCTGCTGCAGCTCCTAAAAGAGATGTTAAAACTAACTCTCCACTACCTACGACACTTCCAACAACTATAACGCTAGGGCCTACATATTTTAGGCGTTGGATGAAAGTTTTAGGGGCTTGTATCATATTGAGAAACTTTATTTATAGATTTTGTACTATTTTATGAAACAATTCACAATTTTTTAGCAGGATCACTATATATGCACTTTAAAGGACACGCTGGCTTAAAGATAGCCGCAGATGTCTGGGGTTCTAATAACCAAGAATTGGTCATCTTATTACACGGAGGAGGACAAACCAGACATGCTTGGGGGAATACCGGAAAAAAATTAGCTGAAGCGGGTTATCATTCTGTTGCTATAGATTTAAGAGGTCACGGTGATAGTGAATGGGACACTGAGGGTGATTATTCAATCAGAGCTTATAAAGATGACTTAGTCTCTATAATTAATGAGTTAGGCAAGCCAGCTAGGCTGGTCGGTGCTTCTTTGGGAGGTATGGCTTCTTTGATATTAGCTGGCGATGAAATAAATTCAGATTTATGTACAGCTCTTATTATGGTTGATATAGGAATTTACCCAGATCCAGTAGGATCAGACCGAATAGTCAGTTTTATGCTTTCAGGTGAAGGAGGCTTTGATTCTTTAGAAGATGCAGCAAAGTCTATTTCTGATTATTTACCTCATAGAAAAAAACCAAAAGACCTACTGGGACTAAAAAAGAACCTTAGATTGAAAGATGATGGAAGATATTACTGGCACTGGGACCCTAGATTTATTCGAAGAAGACCAAGTTCAACCAAATTGGAAAACAGAAGATCTAATTCCAGAGACCAGGGGTACTTTGAACTTCAATTAAAAGCAGCTGAAAGAGTATCTGTTCCTACCTTATTGATAAGAGGGGCGCTCAGTGATGTTGTTACCATGGAAGATGTAGAGTATTTCTTATCAGTCATCAGTCATGCCAAATTTGTAGAAATAGAAAAAGCAGCCCATATGATAGCAGGTGACAGGAATGATATTTTTGCTGAAGAAGCTATCAAATTCTTAAAATCTCTTTAGTTTTTTGAAAGAAAAAGCATTTTCTATCTGATACCATCTTATTATGTTAATTATCGGACTTACTGGAGGCATAGGAAGTGGCAAGTCAGTTGCTTCTGATAAATTCGCTTCACTAGGTATTACAGTTGTGGATGCTGATGTAGCTTCAAGAACGGTGGTAGAACCAGGGATGCCAGCTCTTCAAGAAATAGAGTCTCATTTTGGTTCAGAAATTATCACAGAGGATGGACAATTGGATCGAGCCAAGCTTAGGGAAATTATTGCTTCAGATGCTGGAGAAAGGAAATGGCTTGAATCTGTTCTTCATCCAAGAATAGGGGAACAAATAGCTAAGGAAATATCAGAATCCACCAGTCCTTATACCTTATTCGTAGCACCTTTATTATTAGAAACCAATTCTCAAGAGATGTGTGCCCGAGTAGTGGTTGTAGATGTACCTAATAATGTTCAAGTTGAAAGAACAGCCAAGAGAGACAAAGTTTCTACCGATCAAGTAGAACAAATGGTTTCAGCCCAAATGGAAAGAGAGAAGAGGCTGGAGAAAGCAGATGATGTATTGCTTAATACAGGCACGATAGAAGAATTAGAAAAGAAAGTTGAACAGTTACACGAGAAGTATCTTCAGATGGTTGAATGAAAAAAAAAGTTAATTGCCCGCAATGCAAAACTTCAGTTGAGTGGAAAGATGCTAATACTTACAAACCTTTCTGTTCGAAGAGATGTCAACTTTTAGATCTAGGATCCTGGGCTAGCGAAAGAAATAGGATTGCTGGAAGTTCTCTATTTGATTCTGAAGAAGATTTAGAGGAAATTACAAAGCATTAGTACGACCAAAATTTACTTATTCCAGCAATACCGTAAGCACCATTTTTCTCTGCCTCTGATAAGTCCTCTTTTCCTAATCCACCTAATGCATACACTGGTAGTTTAGTTTCTTGAGCTAACTCAGAGAATTTCTTCCAGCCCAAAGGGTTTTGATTTTGATGTGAGGAAGTTTTATTTACAGGGGATAGAAATATGTAATCTGCTTCTAAACTTTCTGCTTTTTTAATATCTTCTTCATCATGACAAGAAATACCAAAAAATTTATTCTTTTCCACTGGCCTTTCTTTTGAGTGTTTTAAATCTATGCCGTTTAGATGTAACCCAGAAAATCTACTTATTAAGCTACTTCCATGATAAGAATTGATTATGACTGAGATATTGAATTCGGAAATAATTGGTTCTAATAAATCTAGCTCCTGCTTAACTTGGGATTTATCAAGAATCTTTCGTCGGTACTGGAATACGGAAAGGTTTTTTGAAGCTAATGCTGTAATTTGAGTAAGAAGTTTTTCGAAAGTTTCTGTTTCAGGTGTAATGGGATAAATTTTAGGCAGGTCCATTCCTAACTTCTGTAGTCACTGTTAATCAAAACATAATCTTCAGACAGATCTGAAGTGAGTACAGTAAAACTATCTTTACCTTCATTCAGAATAACCCTAATTACTATTTTCTTAGACTTTACAGATTTTGATGCCTTCGATTCATTGTGCTTAGGATCTTTAGATCCTCGGGTAACCAAGGGAGTACCGTTTAATTTAATCGAGACTTTTGAGATATCAGAAATACCATCCGCTCTTCCAACAGCAGCCAAAATTCTTCCCCAATTAGCGTCATTTCCATACATTGCTGTCTTTACTAAAGGGGATTGAGCGATTGTGAAAGCCACTTCTCTAGCCACAGCCCTATTTTTTGCTTTTTCTACATTGATCACAATTTCCTTCTTTGCCCCTTCGGCATCTTTAATAATGTCTTGGGCTAAAGACTGGAATAATTTAACTAACTCTTTTTTAAAGCTTTTCATTTCTTTCGACTTACTTCTTAATTTGATGCCTGATTTACCTGTCGCCACTAACACTGAGGAATCATTTGGTGAAGTATCTCCATCTACAGTAATTCGTTCAAAGCTTTCTGATAGAGCTTCATTATGTAATTTATCTAGAAGAGATTGGTTTATATCTGCATCGGTAAATACAAAGCTCAAGAGAGTGGCAAAGTCTGGCCTTATCATTCCGGATCCTTTTGCAAAACCAGTGATGTTTATACTCTTTTTCCCCTTAACTAAAGTTTTAGAAATAAGCTTAATTTTAGTATCAGTTGTTAATATAGCCTTGGCTACTTTTCTCCAATTTGAAGGCTTTAAAGAACTGTAAGCTTTTTTAAACGCTGTTATATGTTCTTCTGTACTAAGGGGCTCGCCTATAACACCAGTAGAAAAAGGCAATATATCTTCTGTGTTTAGATCTGCAAACTCTGAAAGTTCTTTACAGCATTTAAGTGCATCCTGCTCTCCTGATTTACCATTACCTGCGTTAGCGTTGCCCGCATTGATCAATAGAATCTTTTCTTTATTGCTTCCATTCAGAAGATGCTTTTTGGCTATTATTACAGGTGCAGCTTGGAAGGCATTGCTTGTAAATTTACAACTAATTTTGGTTTTATCCTGTAGTTTTATAACAACACTATCATCTCTTGTGCCATAACGAGAATTACTTGAGGCACTAGACAATTCAACACCTTCTATATTATGTATAGCTGCCATAAGTCTAAGTTTTATTTCTTGTTAGGTTTTTTTCTAGCCATCTTGGCTTCATATCTTCTGAGTCTTCTGTTCCCTTGTTCTTGAGGCTGAGGGCTCTGCGCTTGGGGTTTATTTTCAACTACGTCAGAGTTAAATGCAGATTCTGAAGTTTGATGCTCTACTGTCTTCTTTTTCCCTAATTTCTGGATTCTGTCTAGTTCTTCTGGTGTATCGACTTCGATTTCTACCCTGGCTAAAAATCTTGTTGCCTCCACTCTGATATTTCCAAGTAACTCTTCAAATAGGGCGAAAGATTCTTTTCTGAATTCCAACTTTGGATTCCTACTCCCATAACCCCTCAGGCCAATTCCTTGCCTTAAGTAATCAACTGCTCCTAAATGATCTTTCCAAGCATTATCAATTATTTGAAGAAGAATTTGTTTTTCAAAATCTTTCATAACTGGGCCAATACTTTCTCCTTTGGCTCTGTAGCTCGTCGTAGCTGCAGAAAATATTTTTTCGCTAATATCCTGTTCATTTAAATTGGAATCGCCTTCTAACCAGTTCTGTAAAGGAATCAGAAGACCGAAGATATTATGGACTGAAGCCTCCAATCCTTTGATATCCCATTGCTGAACAGGAGCTTGTTCAGGGATGAAGTGATTAATCTCATTTTCAATTACGGTTTGTCTCATGGAGTCTAGCAATTCACTTATGTCTTCGGCTTCTAGTACAGAATCTCTTTGTGAATAAATTATCTGTCTCTGTTCATTAGCCATATCATCGTACTCAAGAAGTAATTTTCTTATATCAAAGTTCCTGCCTTCTACTCGTTTTTGAGCTCTTTGAATAGCTCCACTAAGCATTCTATGCTCTATTGCTTCACCATCTTCTAGCCCCAAACCCTGCATCATGTTCTTTACTTGGTCAGAAGCAAAGATTCTCATTAAGGAGTCTTCTAAAGAGAGATAGAATTTAGATGACCCAGGATCACCCTGTCTTCCAGACCTCCCTCTTAATTGATTATCTATTCTTCTAGATTCGTTTCTTTCGGTTCCTATAACATGCAAACCACCACAATCTATTACCTTTTTGTTTCTTTCTTGCCAATCTGCATATATTTTTTCTTGGGAAATATTTTTCCCGTCTTTTGGCTTTCCAAGCTCTGCTTCCCAGTTACCTCCTAAAACAATATCCGTTCCTCTTCCAGCCATATTAGTGGCTATGGTTACAACTCCAGACTGACCCGCTTGGGCTATTATTTCAGCTTCTCTGGCATGATTTTTGGCATTTAAAACTTGATGATTGATATTTTTTTGTTTTAAAAGGTTTGAAACAATTTCTGAACTTTCTAAAGAAGCAGTACCAACTAACACAGGATTTCCCTTATTTTTGTATTCCTCTATTTCTTTGACAACGGCCTCAAATTTTTCTTTTTCAGTTAGATAGACTACGTCATTATTGTCTTCTCTTATCATTGGTTGGTTAGTGGGGATTTCAAGAACTGAAAGGTTATATATTTCCATGAATTCCTGAGATTCTGTACTCGCAGTTCCAGTCATTCCAGCTAATTTTTCGTACTGCCTAAAATAGTTCTGAAAGGTGCACGAAGCTAAAGTCTGACTTTCCATTTGAATAGGAACACCTTCTTTTTGTTCAATCGCTTGATGAAGTCCATCTCCCAATCGTCTTCCAGGCATGGCTCTACCTGTGTTGTCGTCTATCAGAACTATTTGGTTCTCTTGAACTAAATAATCTACATCTTTTTGGAATAAGAAATGAGCTCTTAGCGAAGACTGAATGTAGTGAAGAAGTCTCAAATTAGCTGATGAGTATAGACTTTTTTGTTCATTTAGCATGTCAGCAGATTGCAATAACTTTTCTACATGATCATGACCCAATTCAGTTAACTCTACCTGTCTAGATTTCTCGTCAATTAAAAAATGGCCTTCTTCTTTAATTACTCTGTTACCTTCTTCATCCTCTGAGACTTCTTGCTGGTTGAGTTCGGGGATAAATCTAGCTATTTGTTTATAAACTTGTGATGTATCTTCTGCTGCCCCTGAGATAACTAGTGGTGTTCTTGCTTCATCAATTAGAATTGAGTCCACTTCATCTACAATTGCAAAGTAAAAGTCTGTCATGACTCTTTCTTCTTGACTTATAGCCATATTATTTCTCAAAAAATCAAAACCCAGTTCATTGTTGGTTGCGTAGATAACATCTGCTTCATATGCAGCTTTCCTTTCTTCCATGCTTTGCCCCGATACAACAAAAGCTACTGTCATGCCTAGACCTTCATAAATTGGTTTCATCCATTCTGCATCTCGTTTAGCTAAATAATCGTTTACAGTTACTAATACAACTTTCCTTTCTGTAAAAGAATTGAGATAAGCAGGCAGAGTAGCTACTAAGGTTTTTCCTTCACCAGTAGCCATTTCAGCAATTTGACAATTATGTAACGCTATTCCTCCTAATAATTGGCAATCGAAATGGCGAAGATTAAGTTTTCTTTTCGCAACTTCTCTAGTGACAGCAAAGGCTTCCGATAGTAAATCATCTAGACTTTCTTCAGACTGATATCTTCTAATGAAATCTTCTCTCAGGTTTACGAGTTCAGAATCACTTAAAGAAGAAAAATTCTCTTCTAATTTATTAATAGACTTAACTAAGGGTTCAATTCTCCTTAGTTTCTTGGTTGCTTTAGAACCAAAAATTTTTCCAAAAATACTCATTAATCTAAATTCTCAAGCAAATTTTACAACTTGTAAGGATTATTTTCCGAATAAGGATCAGAAATTATCCAAGACTGGGATCTATTATCGGGTCTAAATAGGTTATTGGTGAACTTTTAGGG
>LUML01000119.1_pt1 | contig 10896 bp, 14 predicted proteins | sample 729661 | NCBI WGS metagenome assembly LUML01 (sample SAMN03860264, study PRJNA289734) | marine metagenome | biome: seawater column; feature: ocean; material: water; isolation source: Red Sea water column Station 22 - depth 10m | place: Saudi Arabia: Red Sea | collected 2011-10-15 | depth 100 m | reverse complement strand
AGTCGATGTTGCATTAGTTGCATTAGAATTCCATTCAAAAGTTGCTCCATCTGAAATTGTTGCAATAAGTTTATTACCAAAATTATCTAGTGACCAAATTCCTGGAGCTGTTACAATGTCACCTGTCTGTGATGCACCCCATTTTGTATAATCCGATGCATTGGTTACAGTTGCTGCATCAGAGTGTGCTGCTGCTGTAGAGTTATCTGATCCTCTAGTTAATCCTCCTAAAGTTCCTGTACCAGTAGTGTTTGATGTATAAGCAATTCTTTCATCATCTATTATAACAGTTCCTGAAGCAGGAAAACCTGTAGAGTCATCAAGTACAATACTTGTAGAAGAAGCTGTTAATGCTCCATCTAGAGTCGATGTAACTGCACCTGCAGTAGTACCACCCCATACACCTAGTCCCCAACCAGCAGCTGATTCTTCTACAGCAGGTCCAATTGGATAATAATGTTGGACTCTTATTCCACCAGATGTAGATGCTCCTGATCCTGATTCATTTGATCCCATTTCAACTGTAATCGTTGTTGAAGTAGGGACGGTTGCGACCATAAAAACTTTATCATCAAAATCACCAGAACTAAAATCAGAATCGGTAATAGCGGTAAAATTATCCAGCTTAATAATATCATACTGAGAAATATTGTGATCAGATGCAAACGTAATCGTGACTGTTGCATCGCTTTGTGTTGTTGTAAAAGCATTTGTTAATGTTGTTGTAGCCTTAATAGGAGTTATATCATAAAAAGCACCTCCTGAATACACATATAAAATTCTATTTGTACCTAGTGCTGAATATTTAATACCATCCGAATTAACGAATTGGTGCATAGCAGTTGTTCTGCCAGTTAAAGTTATATCTCCTAACTGTGCCCAACCACCTACTTTTTCAGGTGAGCCATATCTAAAACGCACATAGTCCCCGTCAACCCATTGGCCTTCGCCTCCGGTCGCAGTGACTTGCTTATTAATTCCTGGCTGGATATTAATTTTCTGTAACATAGAAAAGTTATCCTATGCCTTATGGTTTAGTCGGCCATGAGCTTGTGCTCTTCCTAAAGCGCCATCAGCCCATGCTTTTTCTTCAGCGTCTCTAGCTGCTTCTTCTTCAGCCGTAAACTGAACTCTATTACCGTTTATATTATGATATCTTGGCATAGTTTTCCTCCTTTTTTGATTTATATATCATTATTATTTAATTCCGTAAAGGCAGATATCGCCAGCGTCTATGGCGTCTGAACTCATCTTAAACTGTATTTCATCAATAGCTGAAGTAGTATTAAAATATCCAGCGAAATATGTATTATATGCTGCATCTGAATTTTGTGCTTGATTAGCACAACCTAAAAAATGTTTAACGAAAGTTGTAGAACTTGGATTAAATAATCTTAAATACCCAGATACTGATTGATCGTTATCACTTCCTTGACTTCTTACAATATTTTGAAAACCAGTTCCTTGTCCTAAATCTGCGCTTGCACTATATTGCAATCCAGTATCGGTATCAGCTTCATTATGAAATGCTTGAAAAAATGTTGATGTAATAGTTTCATTATAGCCACTTCCTCCAGCAGCATTGCCTTGAAAACTAAATTCAGTATTATCGGTTTCTGGATGTATATTATTAAAAGTAAATAAGTATTCCTTGTAAGTAGAGTCTAAGACAACATCACTTGTTCCATCAACGAAAGATATAGTATCATCAGAACTAGCAGTTAACTTCTTAATAAAAGTTATAGAGCCTCCACCTACAGAACCAAAGGTTGAGACATTTCGAACTCCACGATTATTTAGTTTTATAAGTGCCATTATGAATCCTTTATACCATAGAGTTTTATTGTGCCAGCATCCATAGTGCCGGAAGTAAATTTAAATTGTATTTCATCTATTGCACTTGTAGTATTAAAATATCCAGATTTATAAATATCTTGGGCATTATTATTATCTTCAGTTTCAATTATTCTAGCTATAAAATGTTTTACATAAGTAGTTGATGATGGATTAAATAACCAAAGTTCTCCACTACAAGCATGATCATTATCGTTAGAAGTTGCATGACCTAGACTTTCAAAACTTGTTTGTTGAGCTTGATCTTTTGCTCCACCAGAATATGCAAGACTTGTACCTGTATCACCTTCATCATGATATGCTTTAAAACCAGCAGAAGTCATTGTTTCATTATAATCAGCTCCACCTGCAGCATTACCCTGAAATGAAAATTGAGTGCCGTCCCCAGATGGATGTATATTAATCCATACAAATTTATAAATAGGATATGTATTATCCAAAACTACATCATCACTTCCATCAACAAAAGATAATGTAGATGAACTTGACGCTGTTAAAGTTTTAATTAAAACCATAGAACCATCAATTCCTGAAACATCATCTACTGATGCAAGACTGTTGTTCACATATCTAATTATTGCTGGTGCTCCTACTGGTCCTCTTCCCATTACGCTACTCCATAAAGTTTAAACGTTCCGGCGTCTATAGCACCAGAAGTAAATTTAAAAGAAACTTCATCAATAGCACTTGTAGTATTTATATAACCAGCAACGTACGCATTTTGAGTTTGGTCAGTAGGATAAGCATATTGAACATTTGATATAAAATGTTTTACAAAAGTCGTATTAGATGGATCAAATAAATGAAATGTTCCACTTAAACTTTGATCATTATCTGCACCCACTGGTTGAGATAATCTTTGGTAACTTGTTCCTTGAGCTTGATCTCCACCTGTATCATAACCAACTGCATTACTAGTTCCATCTTCCCCATGCACTGCATAAAAATGTGTACTTGTTATTGTTTCATTAAAACCTGATCCTCCAGAGGCATTAAATTGAATGTTAAAATGTTGATCATCACTAGCTGGATGAGCATCAATTATTTTTATAATATATTCTTTATAAGTATCATCAATATTACTTGTAAAAGAAACTGTAGCTGAGCTTGACGCTGTTTCAGTAGCTAGTAATATCATACTCTTCGCACTCACTCCCGAAGGTAGTGCCGTGATAGCTGTCATCGATTGGTTATTTGCTGTAATAATTGCCATTAAGAAACTCCATACATTTTTATAACTCCGGATTGTATATTACCAGTTGAATAAGAAAATTGAACTCCATCTATAGCTGCAGTTACATTACAGTATCCTGCCATAAAACAATTTACATTATAGTCAGACATATCATGGTTGCTTACTTGAGAATAAAAATGTTTAACATAAGTAGTACTACTAGGATCAAATAAATGTAGAGTCCCTGACATACATTCATCATTTCCACTTCCAGTAGGAACAGATACTCTTTGAACTCCAGTTGATTGTGCTAAATCATCGGCAGTTTGATAACCAATTTCAGCACCAGTACCTCCTTCAGAATGCTGTGCTCTAAAAAATGTTGTTGTTTTAGTAGCATCATAAGCTGTACTACCATCTCTAAAGTTTACTTGAAAATAACCATCATCTGCTGCACAATGCATATTATAAAATTTAAAAATATATTCTTTATATGTAGAATCTATGTTACTAGCAAAAGTAAGGGTTGTTCCTGAATTATCTGCTGTTAAAGTTTCTAACAAAGTCAAAGCACCAGCGCCTGTAGCACTCGATGCTAGATCCATATCATATTTTATGCTTGCGTATGTTGCCATTATGCTATCCCGTAAAGTTTAAAAGTCCCTGCGCCTAAAGTTATAGGTGTTCCAATATTACTTAATTGAAATCTTATTTCGTCAATAGCTGAAGTGGTATTAAAATATCCAGCTACATGACTTTCTACAGTAAAATTTGTACTTCCAGCATCATTAGCTCTTGCTAAAAAATGTTTAACATAAGTAGTTGATGAAGGATTGAAAAGCCAAAGTTCTCCACAACAAGATTGATCGGCATCATTACCTAAATCTGATCCAATTGCTTGAAAACTTGTACCTTGTGCTTGATCTAAACCTGTGACATAAGCAAGACTTGTTGAAGTATCATTTTCTGTATGTTGTGCTTTAAAATGTGTTGAAGTAATTGTTTCGTTATATCCCGATCCCCCAGCAACATTTGCTTGAAAGGTTAAACTCCAACCATCGCCAGTTGGATGAACATTAATCCATTTAAAAATATATGTTCTATAAGTGTTATCTAATACAACATCATCAGTTCCATCAACAAAAGAAACAGTTGAGTCACCATCTGAAACAGTAATAGTTTTAATTAAAGATATAGCACCACCTGATCCTGATGGTAAAGCTATGTTGTATCTAGAATTTTGATATGTTGCCATTATGTAATTCCTATTAATTGGACGGTTCCAGCGTCTATATTACCGGATGAAAATTTAAACTGAATTGCGTCTATTGCTGATGTTGTATTAAAATATCCAGCAGTAAATTCACATTGTGTATAAGTATTTGAATTAACTCCAAGACATCTTGAATAAAAATGTTTTACAAAGGTTGTATCTGATGGATTAAATAAATGTAAATAACCTGAACCAGATTCATCATTACCATTTGAAAGTCTCATTAATCTTTTAAAACCCGTCCCTTGTGCAATATCAGAACCTGTATCATAACTTACACTGGTATTAGTATCTCCTTCATCATGGTATGTTTTAAAAAAAGTAGAAGTACAAGTAACACCATAAGAAGTACCAGTATTTGTTGATGCTTGAAATGAAAAATCTGCATCATTTGTTTGCTGATGTATACTATTAAAAATAAATAAATACTCTTTATAAGTAGAATCTAAAACAACAGAAGATGATCCATCAACAAAATCTAAAGTGCCACTAGAACTAGCGGTTAAAGTTTTGATTAAAGTAGTAGAACCTTTACTAAAACCATCATATTTAATGGCGTTATAATTAGCCATCTTACTTCTCCTTCAACAACCATCCTTGTGTTGAATCAACATACACAAGTGTAAAGGCTGCTCTTTCTGTTGCAACGGTTAAATCTGCTGAAGCTCCTTGAATCTTGTGTGAATTTCTTCCTACTGTGCAGTTATTAGTATCAAAAGTTGCACCATAATCTATTATATGAACTTCGTCACCTCTTACAGCAGAAGCTGGAAGTGTCATTGTAAATGCAGATGAACTTGTATCGACAAAATATCCTCTACCTGCAACCATAGTTGTAGCACCAGTAACTACTGCTTGCCAATCTACAATACCACCAGTATTCGCTGCAAGTTTTGGTTCAGTCACGGTCCCGTCTGTCGGTGTCCCGACGTCGAGCACTTTCCCTAAAAGCATCACGAAGTCAATCGAGTCGCCCGTCGCTAGATTCGAGGCGAAGGTCAAAGTGGCCCCGGACACAGTAAAGGATGAGATAGGAGCCTGCAAGACTCCGTTCAGCGAGACCAACATGTGATTCGCCGATTCGGGCGTCACATTTGTACCACCTACTTGTAATGTATATGCTGCTTGTCCGTTAACTACGGATATTGAATCGCAGACTTGAAAATTTCCAACAACTGGTTCACGGCCTATATAACTCACGATTTGCTCCTTTTCATATTATGTATCATATTAACTAATTCCATACAAGCAGATATCTCCGGCGTCTATGTTACCTGTATCCATTTTAAATTGAACTGCGTCAATAGCAGCTGTAACATTACAATATCCAGCCATATGAACTACATGTGTATATGTACCATTCATAGCATTTGCAACAGATATAAAATGTTTTACAAAAGTTGTAGATGATGGATTAAATAAATGTAAATATCCTGATACACCACTATCATTATCAGCACTTGGACCATGTGCTATTTTTTGAAAACCAGTTCCCTGTGCTATATCCCAAGATGTTTGATAACCTAAAGTTGTAGCAGTATCTGCTTCGTTATTATACGCTCTAAAAGTAGTTGTAGTTTTAGTAGCATCGTAATCTGTACTTCCATCTCTAAAACCTACTAGAAAACCATCAACTGATGCTCCTGATGCTGGATGAATATTATTAAAAGTAAATATATATTCTTTGTATGTAGAGTCTAATACAACATCCGAACTACCATTTACAAAAGATAAAGTTGAAGAACTAGAAGCTGTTAGTTTCTTAATAAAATTCATATCCCCAGCACTATAATCAGCTTGTAAAGCATCTGGGTCAGAATCAAAACCTATACCTTTACTAGCTGCAGCTGTAACATTTAAACTATTATATGTTAATTTAGAAAGTGCCATTATGAATCCTTTATACCATAGAGTTTGAAAGTACCGGAATCATAATTACCACCACTTACAGAAAATTGAACTGCATCTACTGCACTAGTGGTATTACAGTAACCAGTTCCAAAATTTTCACTAGCAGCATCATTTCTTTGATTACAAGTAAGTCTATATATAAAATGTTTTACATAAGTGGTTGAGGATGGGTTAAAAAGCCAAAGTTCTCCACTTGATGATTCATCATTTGCATTTCCAGCATCATTTCTTAATGACATTGCTCCTGTTCCTTGAGCAATATCATGACCATCATCATATGCTACAGAAGCTGTGCCACTATCATCTTCTGCATGATATGTTTTAAAATATGTGGAAGTTTTAGTTACATTATAATTAGAACCAGTGTCTGCAGAAAAATTTACTTTAAGGTGAACATCATCGTTAGCTGTATGTAAATTAATAAACTTAAATAAATAAACAGGATAAGTATTATCTAAAACTACATCTGATGAACCATCCACAAAACTTATAGTACTATCATTAGAAGCAGTAATAGTTTTAATTAAAACTTGCGATGTTCCTTTTAATGAGGTTAAACCATTAGCACCAGAATTAAAAGCTAGTCCTGCACTAGCTACAGGTGTCACATCAAAACTATTATAATTAAATTTTGTAAGTGCCATTAGCTTACTCCATATAATTTTATTGTTCCTGCATCAATATCTCCTGATGACATTTTAAATTGAATTTCGTCAATAGCTGAAGTTGTGTTAAAATATCCAGCAAAAAAACCATTTGTACTATATCCTGTTATTGAAGAATTTGATGTTCCAAAAAAATGTTTTACAAAAGTTGTAGATGATGGATCAAACAAATGTAAATAACCACTAACATTTTCATCATTTGCATTATCAACACCATCACCAACTAAATTTTGAAATCCTGTACCTTGTGCTAAATCATCACCCGTTTGATAACTTAATGATGTTCCAGAATCATCTTCAGCATTATATGCTTGAAAAAAAGTAGATGTAATAGTTTCATTATACCCACTACCCCCAGCTACGTTTGCTTGAAATTGAAAATCTACTTGGTCAGTTGCTGGATGAATATTTATAAACTTAAAAACATATTCTTTGTATGTACTATCAATTCCACTTGTAAATGAAACTGTAGCACTAGATGAAGCTGTCGTAGTAGATAATAAAGTCAAACTCCCACCAAGATCTCCTGTCTCGAAACCATTGGCACTTGAATTCCACTTAAGAGCTTTGCTTGCTGCGGGTGTAACGTTTATGCTGTTGTAATCGACTTTAGAAAGAGCCATTGGTTACTCCTTCGGATTTGCATCTTTGATGGATTTTATTCTTGCTTTCCAAGCATCTATATCTTTATAAATTTCGTCTAGCTGATCTCCAATATCTCCATAAGCAGATTTTCTAGTTGCTCTTATTACTTCATTTTCTTCAATTTTTGCATTTTCGTATTCAGTTGTCCAAGCATCTTGATCTGATTGAGATGGAATACCACCAGGAAATTTTGTAATAACTCCTTCTTTAGTTTCCATTCCTTCTTGATGATTAAATTTCCAACCTATTACTTTTGCTATATCTGCCATTATGCCTCTACCTCTAAAATTTGAATTGAACTTAATGTATCTATTCCACCAAATTTTCTATTTGTTGATTGTCCATTAAAAGTTATTGTTGCATTAGATGTACCCATTCCACCTACTCTTATTTTATAAGTTCTTGCAGTTGTATTTCCTGTAACTTCTGCATAACGAAGTACACCATTACCCATACTTGTTGCATCTTTTATAAAAACAGAAGTAAAAGCTAAAGCATTTGCACCACTATCTTTAAATAAAGCAATTCCAGTTCTTGTTGTTGCACCATTTGAAAAAAATATTTGAGTTGTAATATACATAGTGCTTGTTGCAGATACAGGTGTAATTTCTAAAGTTATAAATTCATTTCCTTCATCGTTTTGTGGAATAGTATCATCTTCTGGAATAAGTGTTGTTCCAGTTGCAACAGCACTACTTGATGTTTCTTTATGCTGTAAAAGTTTTCCAGTAGCATAAGTTTTAATTCTTGACAAGGCAGTTTTTCTTAAAGTTCCACCAGCTCCATCATCTATTAATAATAAATCTGCATCGGCTAAAGCTCCACCTACATCAGTTGCTCCTGTAAAAAAAGCAGAACCTAACATGTCAGATGTAATACTATTAGTGGAAGGAGTTATAGTTTGTAATGCTCTACCTAAATAAATTGCATACATAGTATCTGTTGATGCAGTTGCCGCACTTAGCGTCAATGCAGTACCAGATGCAGTATATGCTTTACCTGATCCAGGTTGTTGTCTTACGTTATTAATAAATAAAGCGAGTTCGTTCTCGTTCGCCACAGCATACGAAAGTGTATAGGAGGTAGTAGCTGATACAGAAAAAGTTTCTGTTTGAAACGATGTAAAATGTTCTCCAGGGGCTTTGCCAATATAGGACATCTTATGTTATCTCCATTATAGACAGTGTTCCTGAAAGCTTATCCGCGACTGAACAATCAATTTTTATCTCGTCAGTAGCTTCTAAAACAACTTTGCCTCCCGACAAAAGTTCTAGAGAACTCCCCGCTGGGATGCTCACATCCTTCGCTAAAAATGATGTTCCATTAGTAACATTATTCGCTCCACCTCTACTACCTGTATCACTAACAAGTTCTACCTCTGCAGTTACTGCAGTTGTATGAATATTTGTAAGTATCAGACCAAGAACAACCGTAGTTGTTGATCCAGCTACCGTATACATCTTGTATGCGGTGCCGGCACTAGCGGGCTCGGCTGCGAACGTGATCACTTTGAATGTATTTGCCATTTATCCTCCTAAAATCCTCTTTATATCCTATCCTAATGCAATTGCAAGCGCAGTAGGGTCCTCAATTGTTGTATGTTCAGTTCCATTTAAATCCAATACATCACAGTGTAATGTACCATCAAAATATCCGTCTTTAAATTCTAATGATGAAGTACCTAAATCAATATCATTATCTGTAACTGGTTTTAAAACTCCATCAGCTAATGTAATTTGTTGAGTACCATCTATATCAAAAATAATACTATTATCTGTACTAAAATCAATATTTGCATGAGAAGAGCCATAACCTATAGCTAAACTTGTATTATAGATTGAAGTTATTGCTGTTTGAGCTGCAGCTACTCTTGCTGCGGCTAAAGTACCTGAACTTATATTTGAAGCATTTGTAGTATCTGTTGTTGCAGAACTTGCTAAAGCTGATCCATTAACTGTAATCGCGTCTGCTTCTAAAGTTCCATCTATATCTGCATCACCTGATATATCTAAAGAGCCTGCTATTAATTTAGCTTCTGTTCCACTAAATACTTCTGACGAGTTACTAGCAGCAGTTAAGAATACAAATCCTGTTGCACTATCATCATAACCCATGAAACCTATTCTAGCTGATGAACCATCATGGTATCTAAATTCAATACCTCTATCTTTATTATCATCGGAACCTGGTGCAGTATCTCCACCTAAAGTAAAGACAGGATCATCGACTGTAGTTGTTGTACTATTTACAGTTGTAGTTGTACCATTAACAGTTAAGTCTCCAGTTATTGTTAAGTTGTCTGCAACTGTAACTTCTGAAGTTGAGTGTCCTAATGTAATTGCAATACCAGAAGTTTCTGTTGCAATTTTTAAAGCACCTTGAGAATTTGTAATATAAGAATTTGATCCATCGTGGTATATTTGCATATCACCACCATCACCAATTTTAATTGGTGAAGAATCTGTTAGTTCTAATGCATCATCTGATTCATCCCATAATAAGAAACTTCCAGAAGTTGCACCAAAAAATTTTACATCTTGTCCTGTATCATCAACACCGACAGTAACGCCAGCATCTATTTGTACAGCACCATCGATATCAACAGCGTCTAAATTTGTAGTTCCATCAATATCTGCGTTTCCAGAAATATCTAAAGTAGCTGCATCTAATTCACCTGTTAAAGTTACATTTCTAAAACTAGCTGCATCTTTGTTTGAATCAACAACAACTGCCTTACTTGCAGCAACAGTACCTGCAGTAATACCATCTAGCATTTCTAATTCTGCTTCTGTTAATTCTGCATTAGATCCAAGAGTTAGAGTTCCTGTAACTGTAAGATTATCATTTATAGTTACTTCAGAAGTTGTATGTCCAATTGAAATTGGCACACCTGAAGTTGCAGTACCTATAGTAATACCATTTGATGTATTAGAATTATCAATATTTAAAGATGTTGTTGCATCCAATGAAATTGTTGTACCATCAACAGCAAGAGTTCCATCTATATCTGTGTTATCTAAATTAGCTGTACCATCAACATCAATATCACCAGCAAGATCAATTCCTGCAGCTCCTGCTAAAACCAAATCATCTGCTGAAGTATCCCACAACATGTAAGCACTTGCTGTGTCTCCAAAGAATTTTACATCATATCCTTGGTCATCTGCACCTACTGTTATAGTATTATCAATTTGTACAGCCCCATCAATATCGACAGCATCTAAATTAGCTGTACCATCTACATCAATATCTCCAGCAAGGTCAATTCCAGCAGCTCCTGCTAAAACTAAGTCGTCTGCAGATGCATCCCACAGCATGTACGCACTTGCCGTAGCACCAAAAAACTTAACATCATAACCAGTGTCATCGACACC
>LUML01000191.1_pt1 | contig 11029 bp, 18 predicted proteins | sample 729661 | NCBI WGS metagenome assembly LUML01 (sample SAMN03860264, study PRJNA289734) | marine metagenome | biome: seawater column; feature: ocean; material: water; isolation source: Red Sea water column Station 22 - depth 10m | place: Saudi Arabia: Red Sea | collected 2011-10-15 | depth 100 m | reverse complement strand
AAATAATACTGTGTAATGACAATATGTTTTAATATCGCATTTACACAGGGGATAGGAATTTATTCCTATCCCCAACTAGAATTATGAGGAATTATTATGGCTAAGAAAAACAAAGAAATAAGTACATCAAATTTAATTTCAATAAAAGGTATAACAGAGAATCAAAAAGTAGTTTTTGAATCGTGGGCAAAAGGACAAAATCAATTTCTTTTTGGTGCGGCTGGAACTGGAAAAACTTTTGTATCGTTATATCTTGCAATGAAAGATGTATTAGATTTAAAAACCAAGTTTGATAAAGTTGTATTGGTTCGTTCATTGATTCCGACTAGAGAAATCGGATTTTTGCCTGGCGATGAAGAAGACAAATCTGCATTGTATCAAGTTCCATATCAGAACATGGTTCAATTTATGTTTGAACAACCAAACCAACAAGCTTTTAATATGTTATATGATAAACTAAAATCTCAAGGTAGTTTATACTTTTTATCAACTTCATTTTTAAGAGGGTTGACATTTGATAATTCTATTATTATAGTAGATGAGTGTCAAAATCTCAACTTCCATGAATTAGATACAATTACAACAAGAGTTGGACAAGATTCTAAAATAGTATTTTGTGGTGATTTTACTCAAACAGATTTAACAAAGACCAATGAAAGAAATGGCCTTCACGATTTTCTAAGAATATTAGAAGAAATGGAAGAATTTAATTGTGTAGAATTTACTATAGGTGATATAGTTCGTTCTGGATTTGTAAGAAACTATTTAATTCAGAAAACAAAATTGGGAATAGGAATAGAATAATGGATTTAGATAAATTAAGAAAACAGTTAGAAATAGACGAAGGAGTTAAACATGAAATTTACCTTGATCATCTTGGGTTGCCTACTTTTGGTATCGGTCATTTGGTTACTAAGAATGACGCAGAAAGTGGACAAGATGTTGGAACAGCGGTATCCGAAGAAAGAGTCAGAGAATGCTTCGAGGCCGATGTTTTATCTGTAATAAAAGATTGTAATAAACTTTATGATGACTTTGATGAATTACCAGAGGAAGTTCAACAAATTATAGCAAATATGATGTTTAATATGGGATTAACCAGATTAAGCAAATTTAAAGGAATGAAAAGAGGTGTTGATTCTAGAAATTGGAATCAGGCCGCAGATGAAATGGTGGACAGCCGTTGGTATCGTCAAGTAACAAACAGAGCAGACAGATTAGTTAAAAGAATGAGGTCTGTTTAAATAGGGAATGGATATAATGTTTCCATATAACGAAGATGAAATGGATTGGTTATCTCGTAGATAACATATAATTATATAATGACATATTTTAATCATGCAAAGGTAGACTTGCCACCTGTAAAAGCAAGAAACAAAGATGGTGTTCGTTTATACGAAACACCAGACGGAAAATTTTACCCCTCAATCACTACCGTATTATCAATCAGAAAAAAAGAAGGACTCCACGAATGGAGAAAAAGAGTTGGAGATGATGTTGCAAATTATATTGCAAGAACAGCTGCCAATCGTGGCACAAAAGTTCATCATATGTGTGAGGATTATCTAAATAATGTGCATCAAGACTGGCCTGATAAATGGACAGAGCATCAAAAGAATTTTCTGCCTTGGTGTTTATTTCAACGACTATCTCATAGACTAGACAGTATTGATAATATTAGAATCCAAGAAGGTGGTTTATATAGTGATAGGTTGAAACTTGCTGGTAGAGTGGATTGTATTGCAGAATATGACCATGAATTATCTGTTATAGATTTTAAAACATCATCTAAAGAAAGAAATGATGAATGGAATGAGAATTATTATATACAATGTGCAGCCTATGCTGAAATGTATGAAGAACGAACAGGTGAAGAAATTAATCAACTTGTTATATTATGTGTTACAGAAGATGGCGTGGTACAAGAATTTGTAAAAGAAAAAGGTGAATATTTACCTTTGTTAAATGAAGCTATATCTGCTTGGGAGAATAAAAATGATGGATAGAATACCAAATGTTACATTTAAATGTAGAGTTAAAACTGACGGCGAATGGGGCTGGAAAGATATAACAACAGACGAACTTTTTAAAAATAAAAATGTTATTTTATTTTCATTGCCTGGCGCTTTCACACCAACTTGTTCAACATATCAATTGCCTGGCTTTGAAAAAATGTATGATGATTTCAAAGAATTAGGTGTCCACGATATTTATTGTATGTCAGTAAATGATTCTTTTGTTATGAATGCTTGGGGTAAAGTGCATGAAATTAACAAAGTAAAAATGATACCAGATGGTTCTGGAGAGTTTACCAGACAAATGGGAATGTTAGTCAAGAAAGATAATCTAGGTTTTGGATATCGTTCTTGGAGATATGCAATCATGGTTAACAATGGATTTATTAGACAAATATGGGAAGAATCTGGTAAAATGGATAATTGCCCAGATGACCCATATGAAATGTCAAATCCAGAAAACATTTTAGAAGATTTAAAATACGAGAAAGAGACTGCTGGACATGAGAAAGAAACTACTGAAGATTAAACTTAGAAAAAATTTAAATGATACTTTAGGTGGAAGAGCATTTATTTTATTGTTGTTTACTTTATTGGTTTGTGCTGTGATATTTATGTTGCACTCTGCAGCTACTGCTAATGATAAAGTATTTAATAAGTGTAAAGCGTGTCATAGTATAGAAGAAGGTGCAAAACATAAACTAGGCCCTAATCTATGGGGTGTATATGGTAGAGATATTGCATCTGCTGAGGGTTACAAATATAGTAAAGCATTTTTAGATAGACAAGGAATAGAATGGACAGAAGATAATCTTAGAGCATGGTTAACGAATCCTAGATCATTTATTCCTAAAAGTAAAATGATTTTTAATGGATTAAAGAAAAAATCAGATTTAGATAACATGATTGAGTATTTGAAAGTAAAAAGATGAGAAAATCCAATAATAACTATTGACACGAACAATACTATTATGTTATATATAATATATAATTCGTTGAAGTGGAACGAAGATAGGCAGGACATGGGTGCAATTCCCATCACCTCCACCAATCCTATATAATCTCGAATTAGGGGGTGAATTAGGATCGACTGGTATTGTAGTGAAATGGAGAATTATAGGTTGACCGCTTTATAAGTCAAAACTATAAATGCAAACGATAACTTTGCAATCGAAGATTACGCACTAGCTGCTTAATCTCATGGAGTTCGGTGGGAACTTAGCAACAGAATCCCACCATTATTAACTTGGAGCTATTAAGCTCCTGTAGTAAAATGGGAGAGAATCCATGTGGAAAGCTCCAATAATAAAAGAAGTTTCAGTAGGTTTAGAAATAAACTGCTATGCCTGTGCTGAAATATAATTAAACATCATATGGGGTCAGTTCTTGACCCCATATATAATAGATTATGAAAGACATTATGAACGATTTACAAACACCAAAAATATTTTCACTAAAAATAGAATCCATAGTAAAAGAAAAAGACTTAACACATATGGAAGCAGTTCTGTTTTTTTGTAGTAAACATAATATAGAACCAGATAAGGTTTCTACCCTCATCACAAAAGCCCTTAAAGAAAAAATAGAAGCAGATGCAAGAGAATTAAACTTTTTACCAAGAAGGGCAAAATTACCTATATGAATTTTATAGAAACCTATAAAATAGGCCATGAGATTTGTGATAACTTTATAGATTTATTTCATAAATTTAAAGCACACCATTCACATGGACAAATAATAAAAAATGATGGAAAAGGTGGTGTTCAAGATTTAAATATAAAAGACTCCACAGATTTAAGTATCAATTTGTGGAAATCACAATCTCAACCTACAGTAAAAAAATATCAAAAAATATTGACAAATAATTTATTAGAATATGGAAATAAATATGAAATGGTTCAACAGTTACAAGTAGGCCTTGCAGAAATTTTTAACATACAATATTATAAACCAAATGGTGGCTACAAAACTTGGCATTTTGAAAGACACCACCATGAACAATCAAGAATTTTTGCATTTATGACATATCTAAATGATGTACCAGATGGTGGCACACATTTTTTATATCAAGATTTAACATTAGAAGCAAAAAAAGGTGATACTGTAATATGGCCTGCCGAGTGGACTCATGCACACAAATCACAAATATCAACAACACATGAAAAGTATATAACTACAGGTTGGTTTAGTTTAATACCAGATAAAGATGATGGAAGCAGTTGAAGTATATTTGATGTATTGTGCAATGAAAGCACATTTTGGAAAGGGTGATTATGATTATGTAAAATACGGAGGCAAATCATCTGCAACCAAAAAATCATTTTGGAAAAGAAATGACAGATACTTTTTTGTCCGTATTTTACGGAAGTATAAAGAAGAAGATGTAATAAAAGATTACCTTATATCCAATTTTATAAAGAATAAAAAAGGTTGGCTAGGTGATTTTAATGATGAAAACTATATTGAATGGAAAAGAAAAATACAAAGTATAACACACATATTTGAAGAAGAACTCACACCATTACTTGAGAATTTTGAAGAAGGGAAAAATCTTCTTGCAACCCAATCAAAGAATCACCCAAAATTATTAAAAGAATATTTAGGTAAAAGAGTGTCTATTGAAACCGTCATTATACTAGACGATATCATAGAGTTCTCTAATAATTGGGATAAAGTATTATCAGATGATGTTATCTGGCCTGATGTAAAAAAAATGATGGATAATTATAAAAAGTTCTTGACATATGATAAAAATAAGTGTAAGATGATTCTAATGGACTTAATTAAAGGAGTAGACTAATGTCACAGAGATCAGAAGGTTTTTTTGAACATAAATGTGAAAAACAACAAAATAGAATTAAAGAGTTAGAAAGAGATTGTGCTGATTTGACAGTCAAAAATCAAGAGTTAATGGAGAGAGTAAAAAAACTTGCAGGCAGAACTCCAGAGTGGCCAAAAGGTTATCGTCCAAGACGCCACTTCAATAAAGATAGAGACTTTAGGAAGCGTGTTCATTAATGAAAAAAGTCATTGTATATGGAAATGGTGAATCTCGATTAGGTAAGGTATGGCCTACTAGTATTCCAAATGATGTGGAAACTTGGGGTTGTAACGCAATCTATCGTGATATGAGAGTTGACAATCTTGTATCAGTAGATTATAATATGCAACAAGAGATATATTAGTCTGGATATGCACACAATAATAAATGTTGGTTTTCTGATTGGAGTATTTTACCCAATGTAGATGATTCTTTAATTGAAGTATCAAAATCAACATTTGACTCATATATGATAAAAGAAACAGAAAGAAAAAATAGAAAGAATTGTATAATACAAGGTAAAGACCCAGCTACAGTTGAAATGTTAATTTCAGATGTAATGAAAGCAAATCCAAAACTTGATTACAATGATGTAAAACTTAAAGCTGAAAGAGATATTGGTTTGTTTATCACATGGGTTGATGAAGAAGATAAGGTAAAAGGAATTGACTACCCAATTGGGTGGTGTGCTGGTGCAACAGCACTTCATCTTGCTTGTCAAGGTGGAGCAAAAGATATATATATGTTAGGGTTTGATAATAGTAGTTATGATAAACCTATAAATAACATATATAAGGGCAGTAAGAATTACTTGCCCGAATATGCAAAGGGGTTTAATCCTGTTAATTGGAATAACCAACTAGATACAGTATTCAAAGAATATAATGGATTAACAAGTTTCTGGTGGGTAAATCCAGTTCATACAATATTAGATAAAGTGAAATCACAAGATAAAAACCCTAATGTAGATTTTTTAACATACGAAGAACTATACAAAAACATAAGTTAGCATAAGGAGAAAAATTATGTCTATAGCTAATCTAAAGAAAAAAAATTCCCTTGACAAATTACTTAACGCAGTTAAGGAAGATACAAAAGACCCTTCAGAAAAGAAGTCTTATGTAGACGAAAGACTATGGAAACCAGAACTAGATAAGTCTGGTAATGGTTACGCAGTTATTCGTTTTCTTCCAGCGATTGAAAAAGAGGATTTGCCTTGGGCAAAACTTTGGAGTCATGCATTTCAAGGCCCAACAGGACAATGGTTTATTGAGAACTCTCTCACTACCATAGGTCAGAAAGACCCTGTGTCAGAATACAACACTTCTCTGTGGAATTCTGGTGTCGAGTCCGATAAAGAAATTGCTCGTAAGCAAAAGAGAAAATTGCAATATTACTCAAATATCTATGTTGTAAGTGATTCTAAACACCCAGAGAACGAAGGTAAAGTTTTCTTGTTTAGATATGGTAAGAAAATCTTTGACAAGATTATGGCTGCAATGCAACCAGAATTTGAAGATGAAACGCCAATTAATCCTTTTGACTTCTGGCAAGGTGCGAACTTTAAATTGAAAATCCGTAAGGTTGATGGTTTCTGGAACTATGATAAATCAGAGTTCGAGGCAACATCACCATTATCAGATGATGATAAGACAATTGAGAGAATTTGGGGCGAACAGTATCCTCTAGCTGATTTCACAGCTCCAAGTAACTTCAAATCATATAATGAATTGAAGACTCGTCTTGACGCTGTTCTTTCTGGAAAAACTACTGTAGGTAATGTAACTGAATCAATCGAAGATGAACCAGTTGCAACTCCTAAAGTGGATACGAAACCAGTTGAGAAAGTGGAAAAAGACGACACTATGGATTATTTCAATAAATTAGCAAACGCTTAAATTTGAAATGTTTAGAGAGGGGTGCGTTCTGTACCCCTCTTAATTATTATGTGACTTTGATACATCATTCCATATGGTGCTTACTGAACCTATAAATTTATTAGTTTGATTTAACCAGTTAGGAGTCATTTCATTATTGTTATTAATAATCATATTTTGATTATTAAAATTACCCCTATTTCTATTAAGAATATCTTCTGATACACCAAGATGTCTTGTAAGTAATTCTCTATCAGATACTTTATTTACATCAATAAATTTTGGATTTTCTATCATTTTTCCTGTTGGGTGTAGTGTTCCATGACCAGAAACACCAGTAATATCTGGCTCGAACCTCGTTTCTGGTATCATTGCTTGTGATGGATCAGTAGTCGTTCTATTGCCACCCTTAAGCCATTCCCAAAGACTATTACCAAAATGGCTTGCAAGTTCTTCATTAGACATTTTCATGTAATTTTTTAACCACATTCCTTCATACAATGCCTGACCAAGATGAGTTCCAGCAGCACCTCCACCCCACGCACCTACTAATAAGCCAGGAATTCCACCGAATAATCCACCTGCTATACTTCCTACTGTCAATCCAGCCACATTACCCAGAAGTGTAAACAAAGATTGTAATTTTGAAGGTTTGCCTGGCACATCTTCCATAGGTAAGCCTGGAGTATTCATAATGTTCCATGCGTCCCAACCAGCTAATACTGCTGCTACAGCAGGCATTTTCCTTGCAGCCCAACCAAAAGACCCTCTTACCCATTTAGGTAACATATCAAGGAGTCGACCATATCTACTTTTACCATATCCTTTTTCATTAAAGTTTCCTTTACTATCTAGATATTTTGAAGAAACTTGCTGAGTTGTAGGTTTGTTATCTACGCCTAACCATCTCCATTTGTTATTCACCTTTACAGCGCCAGGCGATGTTTTATTAAATAACCTATTCTGAGTTAATTTATGAAAGGGTGCTGATCTAGAAATATTTGAGGCTTTTTGCAACATAACAGGAGGCATACTTGATGTAACAGTTGGTGCAGTCCTATCAGCCTAATTTAAGAGCTCCAAGTGGTAATAATTTAGACACAACCCAAAGTCCAGCCATACCCAGTAAAATTTTGTTTATAGTTGAAATTCCACCAAAGATACCTCCATCTTCACCATCTTTTCCATAGGTTTTTGATTTTTCATCTCCACTTCCACCAAACCAATACTTTTTAAATGCTCTAAAAGCATTTCCTAATGCTTTCCACCCACTTGAATCTTCACTTGTAAATCCTGTAAGAATTGCTTCAAGGTGTCCAAAAAAACCTAACCCACCTTTATCATCACCCCATAGTGCTTTATCTAATTTAGCAAATATACCTTTTTCTTTATCAAAAAGAGCTTCGGCGGTTCTTGATAAAAATGGCATAAATTTTTCGTTTTTAAATTTATCCCAGTCTGGACTGTTTAAAAATTTAATTAATTTCCATAATACAGCTAAACCCAATAACCTTCCAATTGTAAATGGGCCCATACCCTTACTCATTAAATTTTTAAAACCTCTCCACATTTTAGAAGGAAGGTCTAGTATTCCTTTTAATAATGCCTTTGCATTTCTTTTACTCCAAGCAAAAGATTCTTTAAATCGTTCTTTTGCTCTCAAATCTTCTAAAAGTTTTGCTCCTTTTGCTCTAGCCATACCACCTATTTGAAGCGTCTTTATAGCAGCAAGTAAGGCAAGTGATTTTTTTCCAACCTTTTCTTGTTTCTTGGAGTGTTCTCTAATTTCATCATCAGTTTCAGTCATTCTTTCGGTTTTATCAAACTTTTCTCTTTTAGTTGATAACAACCTTGCATTGATAATTTCAGCTGCATTAGCTTTAAGAGAATCAATTAAAAATTTATTCTGTCTTTTTTGGTCGTCTGTCATTTGTTCTGACAAAAGTTTATTAGTTAACCTTTGTTCATTTAATAATTCTTTAAAGTCTTTATTGTTATTATCTTCAGCCATCTACTTACCCTTTTTACTTGAACCTGTGTATAATCCAAACCATGCAGCCCCAGCACCTACAACGATAGATACGAGTCCACTTTGTTCCATAGTTGGATTAGGTAAAGCCATATACCATGTTACAACTTTATATAACAGGTAAATGTATGTTGTGATAAAAATTCTTGGAAAGATTCTCCACTGATCAACTGCGTGTGCTAAATCTACCCATTTTTGATATTTATTTGTTTCTAGTTTGTCTTTTGGCACGCTGATTTTCCTTTTCTACTCTTTCATTTTCTTTTTTGACATATTCTTCTAATAATCCTAAATATATTTCCCTTTCCCATGGCATCATATTTTCTAATTCAGTTAAACTATATTTATGATGTTGTATCAATGCAAAATTTGTCTTATAATAATTACTAACTGAATCATGTGAAAGGGCTATCCTAAAAAATTGTCTATTCCTTCTACTACAACTTCACTTTTAACATTTGTATTTGGATTAGTCACTTCAACTGCATGACGAATTTTTGGCATTGTTTCAAAAAAGCCCATTAAAGTTTCAAGTTGTTTAGTATCTAATTGGTCAACAAATTCATCTAATTCTTTGTTTTTAATATCTACTCTATTATGAATTATATCACCATCATGTATTTCTGAAATACAACTTGACATAATTTTAAATGCATCTGCACCAGATAAATCTTTTACATTTAGAAAATCCATTAATTTTGGATAACTCATAACCATTTTAACTTTATCTGTAATTTGAATTACATTACTATGGTCTTCTGTCATTTGACAATCAATTTCATCTATGTCAATTTCTGTTTTAACTTCAGTTTTTTCATCATCTGGACATTTTATATTTAATGTTATTTTTGAACCAACAGATGCAGCTCTAAGTTTTAAAAATACATACTCAACATCAAAAAGAGGTGATGCAATTGCATCTACTTTTCCAAATGTACAAGAACTCACAAGTTTTTGTATAGATTCCATCACTTGTTTTTGATCATTACTTTCTTGTGCTAGTAAAAGTAATTTCTGTTCTTTTACTAGAAATGGTCTATATTTAATTTTTTCACCTGTCGAAGGCAAATCCAACTCATATGTTGGTGTATTCAGTTTTGGTAAAGCCATAATTTTTCATCCTTTTTATAATCTACTAAACACTTTTGGAATTTGAGATTGTATTTTTCTTTCCACTGTGTTTATTGCTATTTCATATAACTTATCAGTTATTGACCTTCCTTGGCCTATGGAAGGGTCATTTTTCAAATTTTTCCACCATCTAAATGAAAAACCAATATCTATTGTTGTTGCTGTATTGGTAGTTCCATATGACAATCCTTGTGCAGAAATTGTTTTTGGAAAAACTTCAAATAATTTAACTCCGTATCGTCTAACATCTTTTTCATCTAGTTGGTATATATCCATTCCACCAACATAATCATCATAATATTTTAGAGCCCAAGTTTCTGGACTAAATGCGTGACCTTGCCAGAGTTCAAAAAACTCTTTTTCTTTTAAATCACTAGAACATAAAAAATTTGCAGTTATTTCACCAAAAGAAAATCCATTTACAATTTCTCTTGTTGGCCCATAGATATTTGTGTCTGGTGTTGTATCAAGGTTACGGCCAGGAAAAGATATACTTTGACATCTAAGAGAAGTTTTTCTATCAACTCCCTCACCTTTTCTTTCTGTTAAAATTTGTGCATAAGCATCAGATAAACTTGTCCTACCACCAGTTGCATTTGATGTTGGTGCGTATAATATAACTTCATAACGATTTGGTCTTGCAATTCCATCATCACTACGAAATAATCCTAAAAATTCATTTAGTACTGCAAATGCTGGGCCTTCTATAAAATCTCTTGACAATAATTTAGGCATTAAATCATACCCCTTGAATCTTTCCAAACCTCTCTTTCAGAAGCTTTGGAGAATCTTTGAACTGGTAGTAGTGTTGCAATCGTAAATTCATCTGCATCTATTCTACGAAATCTTGATTTCACTTTACCAGCAAGATATCGTTTTATCGTTGGTTTAATTAAATTAACTTTCTTTAATCTATTATAATTTACATTTAATACTGTAGATTCATCAAATTTTGTATTATTACTAAAATCTACTAATCTATCTAATAATCTCATTCTCAATGGTATCGGTAGGTAATGTAAATTAATACCTAAAAATCCATCATTGTATCTTTCCAGAGGTAATACCAATGGAAATCTATCGTAATATGGTAGTACATTTTTTAACTTTGGGTCATAAAAAAACATATTCAGTCTTCCAAAAAATGGCCTTACAG
>LUML01000195.1_pt1 | contig 11041 bp, 11 predicted proteins | sample 729661 | NCBI WGS metagenome assembly LUML01 (sample SAMN03860264, study PRJNA289734) | marine metagenome | biome: seawater column; feature: ocean; material: water; isolation source: Red Sea water column Station 22 - depth 10m | place: Saudi Arabia: Red Sea | collected 2011-10-15 | depth 100 m | reverse complement strand
TTACTCATGTGAATACCTAGTCAAATCTACAGATGATACAATAGTGAATTAAAATGAGTATGGCACCACAAGAACTTGAAAATAGCGCTAGCAAATATGCTTCAGATGCAATAAAGGCTGATTCACAGGGTGCTTATGGCATGGCAATTTCTGGATATCAGAATGCAACAGCAACATTAATGAAATTAATGAGATTATATCCTGACAGTAAATTAAATCAAATTTATACCGAAAGAATTCGTGCTTACCAGAACAGAGTGAAGGAGTTACAAAATACACGTGCTGGAAACATAGAGCCTGTTTTAGATCCTAATGCATCACCAGAAGAACAGAAAAAAACACTTGCTAGAAGTCAACCAAAATCAGATGACAGTATGCAAGATTTGATTCTAAAGGAAAAACCTGATGTAAAATGGAGTGAGGTGATAGGGCTAGATGACGCAAAGAAAGCATTAAAAGAATCAATAGTTTTTCCAAGCAAAAGACCAGATCTATTTCCACTTGGATGGCCTAAAGGAATGCTACTATATGGTCCACCAGGAACTGGAAAAACAATGCTTGCAGCTGCTACTGCACATGAGTTGGATGGTTATTTTATTGTGGTAGATGCAGCATCCATGATGAGTAAATGGCTTGGCGAAGCAGAAAAAAATGTTTCAAAATTATTCAATATGGCAAGAAAGTACAATGAACGTGAAGGAAAACCCGTCATTTTATTCATTGATGAAGTTGATTCTTTACTTGGAGATAGAAACAGTGAGGTTGGTGGAGAAATAAGAGCAAAAAACCAATTTTTATCTGAATTAGATGGTGTAAATGGAAAAGGCAAAGAAACCATGATGTATGTAATTGGGGCAACTAACAAACCATGGAGTTTAGATGAGCCTTTCTTGAGAAGATTCCAAAAACGGATCTATGTATCACTTCCAAATCAAGATGCACGTCATAAATTATTTGAGCAGTATACCAACCCATTAAAGAAATCTGCAAGATTTAATCTTGTAACTCTTGCCAAACAATTTGATGGATACAGTGCAAGTGATATTAAAGATGTATGTCAAGGTGCACAATTATTAGTTGTAAATGAATTATTCAAATCATCTACTTATCACGAACCTGTAGAGGGTGAAACTCCGCAAGACCCACGTGAGTTAACAATGGCTGACTTTAAAGATATTAAAGCAAAAAGAAAACCTAGTGTCTCCATTGAAAACATACGTGCATATCATAAATGGAGTGAATCATTTGGTGCACTCTGATCGGTCTTGACATCGATCATCAAAGAAGCTTTTAAATCCTGATTCTAAGAGACTTGTAGAGGGTCACAATAACTACAAAGAAATCCAAACATGCAAACAAGTTTGGGAAGCTGATCCTTTCTGATGGTACTGTTTTAGATGGAATGGGCTTTGGCTATTCTACCACTGTATTTGGTGAAATTGTCTTCAATACAGGAATGGTAGGCTATACTGAGGCGTTAACTGATCCCTCTTACAATGGCCAAATCCTTACCTTAACTTATCCTCTAGTTGGAAACTATGGAATTCCTGATTTAGACGCAGTCGATGAGGATGGAATTTCTAAATTCTTTGAATCTGATGTGATGCAGATTAGAGGTCTTGTGATTCATGAATTATCTCAAACTGCAAGTCACTGGAATCTGAAAATGACTTTAGATGAGTGGATGTTTAATGAAAAGGTTCCAGGCATTTCTGGAATTGATACTAGGGCAATTACTAAGAAACTTACCAGTAGTGGTGTGATGATGGCTGCATTGGTTGTATCTGATGAGGAAATTGACGTTGAAAAAATCAAAAATGAACTTTCTAATATCAAAACATACACTTCTGAAAAATTTATGGACGTTGTATCTACTAAAGAAGAAAAAATTTATGGTAATGAAAGCCAATCCGTTGTTGTTATTGATACTGGTGCAAAAAATGCAATTGTTAGAAATGTAAGAGAATTGGGTTACAAAGCAATAGTTGTTCCATGGAATACCTCTTATGAAAAAGTAATGTCATACAATCCAAAAGGAGTTGTATTGAGTAGCGGTCCTGGCGACCCACAAAACTGTCCTGATACAATTGATACTGCAAAAAAACTAATTGAAAATAATGTTCCTACTCTAGGTATATGTCTTGGTGCACAAATCATTGGAATTGCAGGAAATACTGAAACTTACAAACTAAAATATGGACATCGTGGGCAGAACAAACCTTGTGTTAATTTAGAAACCAATCAGGTTTATGTAACAAGCCAGAATCATGGATACGGAATTAAACCTGAGTCTTTAGAAAAATCTGATTTCAAATTATGGTTTGCAAATGCTGATGATGACACTGTTGAAGGAATTAAACATAAAACCCAAAGCTGTATTGCAGTACAATTCCATCCCGAAGCTGCACCAGGTCCTTTTGATTGTAAATATGTCTTTGATGAACTAAAAAAATTAATGGAGAAATAAAAATGCCAAAAAATGAATCATTAAAGAAAATTCTTGTACTTGGAAGTGGCGCAATCAAAATTGGTGAAGCTGGAGAATTTGATTATTCAGGAAGTCAATGTCTGAAGGCAATTCATGAAGATGGAATCAAAAGTGTTTTAATCAATCCAAACATTGCTACAATTCAAACTGATACACGTTTTGCAGACCAGGTTTACCTTTTACCTGTCACACCAAAGTATGTAGAATCCATTGTAGAAAAAGAAAGACCTGACGGAATAATGCTCGCATACGGTGGACAAACTGCATTGAATTGTGGTGTAAAATTAGAAGAAGCAGGAATTCTCAAAAAATACGATGTTAAGGTTCTTGGAACTCAGGTAAATGGAATTAAAAACACTGAGGATAGGCAGCTTTTCAAGGATTCTATGCGTGAAGCAAACGTACCTGTCCTCAAAAGTAAAACTGTTACAAATTTTGAGGATGCAAAAAAAGTCGCTGAAGAATTATCATACCCTGTTATCATTCGAGTTGCGTATACTTTAGGTGGACGTGGTGGTGGAATTGCTCACAATGAGATTGAACTTCATGAGATTGTAGAACGTGGTTGTAAGGCTAGTCTTGTAGGTCAAGTCTTAGTTGAAGAATACATTGGTCATTGGAAGCAAATTGAATATGAAGTAATGCAAGACTATGATGGAAATAATGTAATTGTATGTAATATGGAAAATGTTCTTTCTATGAAGGTTCATACTGGCGATAATATTGTAGTTGCTCCTTCTCAAACAATTAACAATCATGAATATCATATGCTACGAACTGCAGCTCTACGTGCTACAAAACATGTTGGAATTGTAGGTGAATGTAATATCCAATATGCCCTTGACTCTGACTCGGATAGATACGTTGCAATTGAAATTAATCCTCGTCTTTCACGTTCTTCAGCTCTTGCTAGTAAAGCCACTGGTTATCCTTTGGCATACATGTCTGCAAAGATTGGATTAGGATACAATCTATCTGAACTTGTAAATCGAATTACAAAAAGTACTACTGCATGTTTTGAACCCTCTCTTGATTATGTTGTTTGTAAACATCCTCGATGGGATTTCTCAAAATTTGAACTTGTTAATCGTAAACTCGGTGTAACAATGAAATCTGTTGGTGAGGTCATGGCTGTTGGAAGAACGTTTGAAGAATCTCTACAAAAAGCAATTCGAATGCTTGACATAGGAAATGATGGTCTTGTCTTAAATCGTTCAAACGGTAAAACATACAATGAAGAAGAAATTGAATACAAACTCTCGCATCATGATGATCAAATACTATACAATGTTGCAATTGCACTAAAAATGGGAGTATCTGTAAATAGAATATACGAACTATCTGCAATTGATCCTTGGTTTATTGAAAAAATTCAAAATATTGTAAACACTGAATCAAAACTCAAAGAATCTGAATTGGATGAATCTGTATTGAGAAATGCAAAAAAGATGGGATTTTCTGATAATCAGATTGCACGAGTCAAAGAAAAAACTCCTGATGAAGTACGTGAAATTCGTAAAAACTTTGGAATCATTCCTGCTGTGAAACAAATTGATACTTTGGCTGCTGAATGGCCTGCAGTAACAAATTATCTCTATTTGACTTATGGGGGAAATACTAATGATATTCAAGTATCTCCAGATGAAAAAGGAATTGTTGTGGTGGGTGCAGGCCCATATCGAATCGGAAGTAGCGTTGAATTTGACTGGGGAACTGTGAATATGGTTTGGGGTCTACAAGAAAATGGAGAAAAAAATGTATCAGTTGTTAATTGTAATCCTGAAACTGTCTCTACTGATTATGACATTTGTACACGCCTATATTTTGAAGAACTCACCCAAGAGAGATTACTCGATATCGCTGACTTTGAAAACCCTAAAGGTGTAATCACATGTGTGGGTGGACAAACTGCAAATAATTTGACACCTGGTCTTGCACAACGTGGAATCAATATTATGGGGACAAGTGCAGTTGATGTTGACCGTGCAGAAGACCGTTCAAAATTTAGCGCTGAATTAGATAAACTTCACATTCAACAACCAAAGTGGCAAGCATTTTCAAATCTAAACGAAGCAAGAACTTTTGCACAAGAAGTTGGTTTTCCTGTAATTGTTAGACCTTCGTATGTTCTTTCTGGTGCTGCAATGAAAGTTGTTTGGTCCCAAGATGAACTCAAAACATATGTCAAAGAAGCAACTGATGTATCTCCAGATCATCCTGTTGTAATTTCAAAGTTCATGTTAGATTCACTTGAAGTAGATGTTGATGGAATTAGTAATGGTAAAGAAGTAATTATTGGTGCCATAGTAGAACATATTGATTCTGCTGGTGTTCACTCTGGAGATGCAATGATGTGTATTCCTCCATGGCGTCTTAGTAATAAAATAATTGAAACCATAAATGATTACACCAAAAAAATTGCATTAACATTTAATGTTAAAGGTCCATTCAATCTTCAATTCTTAATCCATGATGACCATGTTTATGTAATTGAGCTAAACATTCGTGCATCTCGTTCAATGCCTTTTGTATCAAAACTAGTGAAGACAAATCTTATCTCTCTTGCATCTAAAGCAATTCTGGATAAACCATTACCTAAAATCCCTGAAAACAAATGGCAAAAAATTCACAATTACGGAATCAAAGTTCCTCAATTCTCATTTATGCAACTAGATGGTGCAGATATTGCATTAGGAGTTGAAATGCAATCTACTGGAGAAGCAGCTTGTTTTGGAAATAGTTTCTATGATGCACTATCCAAAGGTTTGACCTCTGTTGGTTATAATTTACCTGAAAAAGGAACTGCTTTAGTTACAGCTGGAGGCTCTCAAAACAAAGAAAAACTTCTTCCATCAATTGCAAAACTTAAACAACTTGGATTCAAACTACTGGCAACAGAACATACTGCTGAATTCTTTGAAGAAAAAGTAGGTGATATTGAAATTGTACATAAAATATCTGAACCTGAACGTAAACCAAACATTTCTGATCTACTATATGAGAAAAAAATTGACTTCATCATAAACATCCCAAGTACACTTTCCTTGGAAAAATACGTTGGAATGCTAGATGACGAATATCAAATTAGAAGAAAATCCTTGGAATTGGGAATTCCGGTACTTACAACAATTGAATTGGCTGATTCTTTTGTAAAGACCTTAGAATGGCTACAAAACAATGAGACTACAAAAGATCCTATTGAACCATACGACCCTGTTGAGTAATTTTTCAAACCATACTACAAAATCTGATTGATAATTGACTCATTTCCAATTATAGTCCCATCCAAAGTTGCTATTTTAGCAATTGCCGAACCTTTGATTTTCTCAACTATTGGTGAAATTGATTTTTTATAATATCTTTTTTCAGTTGCATAAAAGTAAGGATTGAAAGATGGAATAATTGTAATGTTAATTTTTCCTTTTGTAGATGGAAAAATTTTTGATTTATCTGTTTTAATTGAAATCCAAATTCTTTCTCCATTTAACAAAGAATTTTCATCAAAATATACTGGATGAATATGTCCCATTATGATGTTATTTACATTTGAATAATTTTTTGAAGGCATTGTATGTCCATGTGTTAACAGCACGTCATCAATAATCATCCCCTTAGAACTGATTAGTGTTACATTGTCTGGAATTAATCTTGTAATGTTTGCATCATGATTTCCTGGAATTAATATTATTTCTATTGATTTTAATTCTTCAAAGAAATATGGAACATCATTCCATTCTGATTTTGTTATATTTTGGATACTTGATTTAATATCCCCCAATAAAATTAATGTGTCTGGATTTTCTTTTTTAATAATTTTCTTTACATTGTTAATTATATCATTGACTGAAGAATTCTTACTATTTGGTATTTTATTTGATGAAAATTTATGTTCGAATCCTATATGAAGATCAGATATTACCAAATTCTTTTTATCATTTTCTAGTATTAGTGCTGGTTCTGAATCTATTATTCTTGTATTTACCATCAAGATTATACGTTTGTCTTAGATTAATTCCTTATGTCTACTAAACAAGAAAAGATTAATGCTGTTGTTAATGAAAGAAGAGTTAAACTACATCGTTTTAACCCAAGTCAAAGGGAAATCTGGACTATCGTTGGAAAAGAGAAAGAACATTGGATTGATCCACAATCCAATTTCTGTTCATGTTCTGGATATTATTTTGGAATGATTAAAAGTAATTCTCCTTGCTATCATTTAGAATCTGTCTCTCTTGCAAAAAAAGAAAATAAATTTGAAATTATCGAATTCAATGATGATGAATACGAATCATTCATTTCTGGAATTGTAAGTGATTTGTAATCACTCTAGATTAATCTCAAAAAGATCTTCTTTGGAAACTCCTTTCCAAACCCCAATCATTCCTTCTGGCTCACATTCTTCTACTGCAGTAATTTGTTGAACTTTGATATGGTTAGGGTTTGGTCCTGGTGGCCATAACTGCACCATATAGTCTCCAACTGCTCCTGCTTGTTTTGGATTGCCCATGATTGCATTGTCTTTTTGAAATCCATTACTTTCTAATGAATTCAGCATTTTCTCATGCAAGTCCATTCTTCCATGAAGGAAAAGATAGACTTTCTTACTTGAATCAACTTCTGCCATGTCATATTCTCAAAACATGCGCAAATAAATCTAGTTTAGGCTAGATCATTAGATATTTAAATTACCTAGAAAAATGACAAGACATGACATCTGCAGACAAATTTGGCGTAATATTCTCAATCGCTTTTGCTGCAGCAATGATCGCTTTAATGGGTGGACTTTTGCAAGCAGACACTGCTCCTGCAGCACCAAGTGTTGCAGCACCTGCACAAACATATTCTCCACCACCAGCTCCTGCAGCAGAACCTGCACCAACACCTAGCATGGCTCCACAGGCAGCACCTCAAACTTCCTCAAGTGAGAATTTGAAATATACTATTAGAGGTGGTATAGGTGATTCTGTTTCTCAAGATGAACATCACAATGCAGTAAAAATTATGATGGACTCACGACTAGATGGACAATTAACAATTACAGTAACAGATGATGCAGTTACTCCATTTGAAGATGGAACATACTTTGTAACCATTGATGGTGAAGAAGTTGATTTCACTCAAGTAGGAAAAAGATTAACAATTGAATTTATGGCAAACTCCCAAAAAGTTATGATTTTCGGTGAAGGTTACAAATCTGGAGGACACTCTATGGGTCACTCTGAAGATTCTAAAGAACATGAAGCAATGATGGCAGCAGAAGCAGCAGAGAAAGCAGCAGCAGAGAAAGCAGCAGCAGAGAAAGCAGCAGCAGAGAAAGCAGCAGCAGAGAAAGCAGCCGCTGAAGCAGCTGCAGCAGCAGCCGCAAAGGCTCCAATGGAAGCAACTGTTGAACCAGTTGCAGGTTCTGGAGCACCAGGATGTGAAGCTACTGTCCATCCATGGATGGAAGGTACAATTATAGTCGAATAAACTGATTAAAAGTTAGATTGGTTAGAATCGGCGGAGTTATTGTAATTGGAGCAATATTAACAGTAATTGGTATCTCTTTTCTTTTCTATTCTGATGAAGTTCTAACTGATGTTAAGGTATCCAACTTTGGAGAACCAATACAAGTTGGTGATATCATGTTTGACATTCAATATGTTGCAAACTTTGAATATCTTGAAAAAACTAAAGAATTCAAAATAGCTGAACAAGCTGAAATTGATAGAGGATTAATCGAGGCTTCGAATGAAAAACCTGAACACACGAATTTTCAAATTCAGGTAACTGCTGAAAATAAGGGAAGTGAGATTGTTAGATTAACTGGCGGTCAACTTCATCTTTATGATGATTCAAACACACGTTACAGCCCAACATTTGTTGGATACGGCGATAGTGAATTATCATTGATTGATTTAGAACCTCAAAAAGCAGTTACATTAACAACTCAGTTTGATATTGAATATGATGAAGAAATGCAATATAGAGTTGGCATAGTTCCAAATCGACATGGTATGGAAGGAACTCAGGAAATTGCATTCATCTGTATCAGAAACTGTAGTTAACTTCTAGAACATCTGCATCTAACATAAACAACCTTGAATTCACCATTTGTTTTTACATTATGTGACATCGGACTCTGGCAATATCGGCATTCTGTAAATCCATGGTACTCTTCTACTGTGATCTTCTCTGTCTTCCATGATTTACTCTCTTCATCCCAATAGACTGAGTCGATCTCTTTTGGGTCTTCCATACTATTATTTTATTTAGTAATGTTTGAATTTTTTGAAACGGTTAAATTGCATGTCTTAAGAGTCGATTTAATGAAGGTAATCACTGTTGGAAGTCGAGTCTTTGTTACTAGTTTCCAACTTGCTGGAGTTCAAGGTAAAATTGTAGAATCCCCAGAAGATGCCTTTGACGAAATCAAAAAATTATACAATGATTCTGAAGTTGGTCTTGTTCTTGTAAGTGATGATTTAACTGAAAAAATCAATGATCAACTAACAAAATTACGTGCAGAAAAGTCTACACCTTTAGTTTTTGCCCTACCCGCATCAGGAAGTGAAAAATCTGAGGTTGATTATAGAGTAATGCTCAAAAAAATCCTCGGTGTATAAATATAGAAAAAATTATCATCTAACATGAAAGCAGCTGTTGTAAAAGGTAACTCAAAAGTCGAAATAGAAGATTTTGATATCTCTGATTTAAAACCTAATGAATTATTGATAAAAATGCAATCATGTGGAATTTGTGGCTCTGATGTTGAAAAAGTATTTGGAAAATATGGTCAACCATCAATGCGGTTAGGTCATGAACCTGCAGGTGAAGTCATAAAGATTGGAAGTAATATTTCTGATTTTAAAATAGGAGATCGTGTTTTTACTCATCATCATGTTGCATGTTATTCAAAAGATTGTCATGAATGCAGTCATGGAAATGAAACTATGTGTAAAAAATACTATGAATCAAATTTGAATCCATGCGGTCTTGCTGATAATTACGTTGTACCTGAATGGAATGTTATTCATGGTGGTGTCTTGAAATTACCTGAACATGTATCCTATGAAGAAGCTGCTCTAATTGAACCATTTGCATGCTGTGTTCGTGCTTGGTCTAAGTTCAAATATCAAAAAGATGATACGGCTGCAATATTAGGTGTTGGTCCAACTGGCATGATGCATGTTTTACTTGCTAAATCATTTGGTTTCTCAAAAATATTCTGTATGGACTTAAATGACTTTAGACTAGATTTTGTAAAAAAATTCAATGTCACGTCAATTCGTTCTGATGATCCTAAATTAGCAGAAAAAATTCACGATGAAACAAGTATTGGTGTTGATGTTGCAATAGTTGCAACTAGTAGCTTACATGCATTTCAGGATGCTCTAAAACTTGTAAGAAAAGGTGGAACAGTTGTAATGTTTTGTGTACCAAGTAAAGGTGCAACCACTGAAATTGATATGAGTCTTGTTTATTCTAAAGAAATTAGTATCGTCACAACTTATGCTGCATCTGATCATGACACAAAAGAAGCTCTTGAATTAATATAATCAGGCAATGTTGATGTAAAATCTCTCATCACTCACAAATATTCCTTAGAGGAATCCCAAAAAGCATTTGAACATGCAAAAACTGGCGATAATGCCATGAAAATAATTATTGAGAACTAAGAAAGGCTTAAGAAAGGCAATTTTTTTTCAACAAAATAAGAAAATGGACTGGGGCTTAAAAAATAGACTTGCAAGAATAATTTCACCTGCAGATAATCGTGCATTAATGCTTGCAGTTGATCATGGTTATTTCTTAGGGCCAACTGAAAAACTAGAAGACCTGAAAAAAACAATCGCTCCATTGGCAAAGCATTGTGATTCATTAATGATTACTCGTGGTGCATTAAGAACTTCTGTAAATCCTGATTATCCTGTACCTATCGTATTACGTGTTTCTGGAGGTACTAGCATTATTGGTGAAGATCTATCTCAAGAGGATATTACCGTTAGCATAAAAGATGCTTTACGGCTAAATGTTTCTGCAGTTGCAATGTCAATATTTGTTGGTTCAAAATATGAATATCAAACAATTGTAAATCTTGGAAAGTTAGTTAATGAAGCTGAAGAATATGGAATTCCTGTTTTAGCTGTAACAGCTGTAGGAAAAGAAATAGGAACCAAAGATGCTAGATATCTTTCCCTTGCATGTAGGACAGCTGCTGAACAAGGCGCACATATTGTTAAAACATACTATTGTGAAAACTTTGAAAAAGTTGTAAATTCATGTCCTGTTCCAATAATAATTGCAGGCGGTAAAAAAATCCCTGAAAAAGATGCTCTAAAACTAACTTATGATGCTCTAAAAGCAGGTGCAGTTGGTGTAGATATGGGGCGTAACATTTGGCAATCTGATAATCCTGTTGCAATGATTAAAGCAGTTCACTCAATTGTACATGGAAGTAACAATGCTGATCAAGCATTTGCTTTATACAAACAATTGTCTGGAAAACCTAATCAAAAACAAAACAACAAACCTAATCAAAAACAAAACAACAAACCTAATCAAAAACAAAAC
>LUML01000164.1_pt2 | contig 11133 bp, 9 predicted proteins | sample 729661 | NCBI WGS metagenome assembly LUML01 (sample SAMN03860264, study PRJNA289734) | marine metagenome | biome: seawater column; feature: ocean; material: water; isolation source: Red Sea water column Station 22 - depth 10m | place: Saudi Arabia: Red Sea | collected 2011-10-15 | depth 100 m | reverse complement strand
ACATAAGCAACAATCAAAGGGGATATTTGAACAGGGAAACAGCAATAAAAACCTAAAAGACCGCTTAATGTTTGATGATAGTGAACAGAAAAAAAAACAAGAAGACCGCAGACACAACGGAGAGCCTACGCTTTACTGATGTAGCCCCTCAGAGCGCTGAGACTTTAGAATATTTAGAATGTGTGTGTTAGTAAGGTTAACCCCCAAACCCCGCCCCATTAGTTTAGGAAAACAAAGAAAAGACAAAGAAAACCAGCAAAAGAAAAGAAAAGAAAAAAGTGTGTGTGTGTTATCAACGGATATGTAGCGGTGGGGCTTTCCTTCAACCGTAATACTATATTGTATTAGGTCAGGTCTGCGAAGAATCCCACAGGTTAGTGCCATAAAAGCGTTGATGTTGTATAATTTTACATATAAAGTGAATAAGAGTCAAATTATGGGTAAATTAGGAAAATATACATCAAGGAGTCCGGGAGAGGTAGTTCGAGATATATTATTATTGGCTTATCCGGAGTGGAATGAATGGTCTAGGGATTTGAAAAGGGTATTTTCATTATTGCCTTCATATGGTGTTGGCAAGGAAAGTCTGGAGAGTATGTGTGAGGATTTTTCTTGGGGTTTTGATAAGTTGACAAAAAAGATAGATAATACTGGTTCTTTTAAAGTTGCTGTTAAAGAATTTGTTGATAATGGATATCAGTATCGAACAGGTTTTAGGGAAACAAAAAGTGGGTTGAAGCAACAGGTTCCTGTGAAATGGAGTACGGTACAGCATGTTTATATGTTGGAAAGTGGTATGGCAGCATTTATAAAGGCCGAGATGAACAAAGTAAGTAAACCAGAGGAAAAACTTATTGAGAAAACAGGATTGCTTGATGTGGAAAGAATAATGCACGAAACACCAGACGTTGTGAAAGAATCTATGAACGGTAGTGCAGTACCCAATTATACAGAAGGAGAAGCAAGTTTATTTGCTTTGAAGGATAATATAAATGGCAAGAGCAAAACTTAGTAACGTGAAAAAGACAGCAAGGTTTTATCGAGGTAATGCGAAATCTCGAAAAAAGAAAGCTGCATATGACACGGCTTATCACTCAACTCCTGCTAGAAAAGCGTATAGAAGAAAATTAGCTAAAGTGAGAAACGCTAAAGGAGTGATGGGAAAAGGCGGAAAGGATGTGTCTCATACCAAAAGGGGTGGATTCAAGATGGAGTCTCCAAGTAAAAACAGAGCAAGAAACAGGAGTAAAGCATGAGTATATCAAGCCCTACAGAAGTTAGTAAATCTAAAGTGTTACAGGCTTTGATTTTAGATGTTTTAAAAGATAAAGACATACACCATTGGGGTGAAATATATGAAAAAATATACAAAAAAGTCCGTATAGCAAAATATCAGCTTGAAAACCCTAAAAGAAGATTAAGAAAATCAGGAAAAATTATACCTGTTAGTTTAAATAAAGAATTAAGGGACAAATATGGTTTTATGTACGGGTGGATTCTTGTCGAAAAAGATAAACCTTTACCGATTGGGGCTGTAGAAAATACAGCAGGAAAATTACCCAGAGAATGGAAACCAACATTTTTCCCAGCACCACAAAGGGAGGTTATCACTCTACGTGACGATAAATATGCAAGAAAACCAGAGTTTCCCGGACACGCAACTGAAACGGCTTCGTTTGATTATAAAGATGGTAAATGGGAACATTCAAATCCCAGTTCTGCTGATACAACCCTGACAGTAGATGTTGTTACCGGAAAGGGTAAATCCGAAAATACAGTAGGGAAATGGAAATCGAGTCGCAATGCTGACGGAGCCTATTGGAATATAGATTTCGCTTTACCCTCCGAGAAACCTTTCGATGCCGAATTACGAAAACGTGGAACTGAAAAAGTTGTAACCGGTACATGGGGTGCTGACGTTTTTACTAAAAACGGATGCTTTTGGTGCGATAATAAATTACTGCCTAAATTTAAAAAATATACCAAAAATTTATGGACTGCTGTTAAAGGTAAAGCATGAATAAAACTCATATTGTAAGTTTCTCAGGTGGTATAGCAAGTTTCTTTGCAGCGAAAAGGGTAGTTGAAAAATATGGTAAAGAAAATACTATATTATTATTTGCAGACACTAAAATGGAAGATGATGATTTATACCGATTTATAAAAGATTGTGTTAAGTATCTAAATGTTAAGTTGGAAACTATAGCCGATGGACGTGATGTATGGGAAGTTTTTAAAGATGTTAGATTTTTAGGTAATTCTAGAATAGACCCATGTAGTCAAATACTAAAAAGAAAATTAATAAAAAAATGGATTGAAAAAAATTTTGATGTCAATAATATTGTCATGCACGTTGGGCTTGATTGGACAGAAGAACATAGATTTAGGTGGGTTTTGTGTAAAAGCAGGAAAAGCACAATTCAAAATTTTATTAGAACGTATGCCAGAAAGATATAAATATCACGAAAACAAAGAACAAGAACTTAGAAATTATTTAGCAAAAGATGTTTCTATATTGACCAGAAATAAAGATAAGGTCAAATCAAATATAACCTTAAAAGAATTTAGAGAAGAAATTGAATCAAATCCTCAAATGTCTTATTTAGATTCTATAGATTGGGGGGGATGTGGTTGTGGTGTGTAAATACAAAGGTGGAGTCTAGTTATGGCATATCAGTATAAACCATCACCATGGCAACAGAAAATGCACGAATCTAATGCTCGATTGAAAGTTATATGGGCTGGACGTAGAGCAGGAAAAGGTCGGGCAGTTTTATCTGAACTTATGACAGCCATAGCAACAGCAGCACAAACTCCTTTTCTAGCAACTAAAGAAATTTCAGAAGGCGCTGGAGTACCGGAAGGTTTTGACTTAACCCCTACCCTAGAACCTCAAATACACGTTTGGATTGTTGCACCATCATATGCACAGTCCCGACAGGCATGGAACGAACTTCGACAGTTTATGCCGTCAGAACTTGTTGTCCGGAGAAAACCCGGTCAAGGTGGAGGTAGGGGTTCCGGCTGGAATGAAGATGAACGAACAGTTTGGTTGAAATTAAACACACCAAATTTAAAGCGTAGAGATGCATATATAGAAATCAAATCTGCCGATGACCCGGAAACCTTACAGACAGCAGGGCCAGATTTTATATGGATTACAGAGTCTCAAGATATAAAAGAAGCAGCTTGGAACAAGTTACGACCAATGTTAAATTCAGCAGGTAGACTTGGGTTAGCCTGCATAGAGGGTATTCCACCTTATGGAAGAAGTCACTGGTTTTCAAGGTTATTTAATTATGCCTCTCAAAATCCAAGTAACCTTTACGAGGCTTTTCATGCTTCGAGTTTTGAAAATGTATTTTTAACAAAAGAACAAAAAGATGCGATTTACGAAGAAAAAGAAACTATGCCCGAAGCTATATGGGAACGTATGTATTTGGCAAAACAACCTGACGGTGGTGGGACTTTTTTCAGGCATTCCAAGATTATGGAAGCTGCAACGGCTTTACCGTATTCATCTCCACAGAAAGGCAGAAGATATGTAGCCGGACTGGACTTGGGAAAAAAGCAGGATTATACCGTTTTTATCATAAAAGACTCTAGGTCAAGAGCCAGCGTGTACTCTATGGAAATGCAGGGTACGGACTGGATGAGTCAGTTGGAATCTATATTTTTCGAGGTAAAAAAATGGGGAATTGATGATATGAGGGTTGACTCAACAGGGTTAGGCGATGTAATATTTGACCACTTACTTGCAAGTGGATTGCCCGTTACCCCGTATAAGTTCACTAGCCAGTCAAAGTACCAATTGTTCAATAACTACTATATAGCGTTAGAGAACGAAACGGTTACTTTTCCCACTGGTTGGACAACACTTGTCAAGCAGTTAGAGGACATAGCCATTCGGCAATCCGGAAATGGCGGCTATATCTTTTTTACAGAGGCTCAAGAACATGATGACTGGGTTGATGCTGAACTGCTTGCCCTTATGGCTTGCGACCCTCCCGGAATTGAAGGGGAGGAATATAAAATTGCTCGTCCTATCAGAAGGATGCAACCTCTACGTCCCAAAAATACTCTCTCAGGCAATGGATTTCTGCACAAACTTAAGACTCAAAGAAGTAAACAGAGGCAAAAAATGTTAGAAGAAAATGAGGTAAATGTCTAATGGTAATGTCAGCACAAGAACGACAACGAGTCGCAGATGAAGAAATCAAAAGAGAAAGAGCTAATCCGATAGATGAGCCTACTATTACACAAACGTGGATAGAGACGAAAGTTGAAACGGGGCAACACGCATTTAGGGATTTTCGTAATAGTTGTGAAATGGCAGATAAATTTTATTTAAATGACTATGATGTTCCTGCACCCGATGGTGGGACTATAATAAGGCTTGGAACAGCACGTAGCGTAATTAACACCTTGGTTTCTCACATTACTCCTCAGTTTTTGGACATTTCAGTCCCTCCACCGGGGCCAAGAGGTCAGGCAAGAGCCGAAATGATGGAAAAATTCCTGACAGGTGCGCATCATATGTTAGAACAAAGAACCCCAACTCACAGAGAATTAGTAAAGCATAGTGGTTTATATGGTGTAGCTTGGGAAAAAGTTGAGTTTGCCGCTAACGAATGGGCAGATTTTCCTGAAATACCAGAAGGCGACCCTGATGAAACATATAGACAAAACATAAGAGATGTTCTTGAAAAAAGAAGTATCTTATGGCCCATAAAAACGTCAGCAGTAAATCCTCAGAATTTAGTTTGGGATATGAACAACGGAACTAATCCTAGATGGATAATATATCAATATGAAGTAGACGCTCAATGGGTACAAGCACATTTTCCCGATTGGGGACATTATAAAGAAGGGTATGTACAATTTTGTGAAGTCTGGACTCACTCACAGGTAGCCTATATGGCAGATGGTCATTGGGCGATGCAACCACGAAAACACGGATATAAAAAATTGCCTTGGGTTATGTATTGGCCCATGACAGGATTACAAACAGTTAATGACGTTCCGGAAAATCTTTATCAAGGATTATTACACCCATGTTTTGATATGTTAACAGCACAAAGTCAGTTAGCGTCACATTATATAGATATTGTTGCGAAATCCGCATGGCCTACATTACAGTTTGCTGGCCCAATGGGAATTACCGAAGAAGTTCAGGCACAATGGGATGATACTCCGGGGGCGAAAAACGTAAGACCACCAAACGTAGATGTAGAAATTACACCAACTCCTAATCCACCAAGTGAAATTGGTGTAGCAAAACAATTTTTGGATGAAGCGATTGAAAGTGCAACTGTCCCTAGCGTAGCTAGGGGGCAAAGACCATCAGGAGCAGCATCAGGTTATCATACCGCTGTACTTGCTGGAATTGCGTCGCTGAACTTTGGCGCTGTAAAAGAATCTATGGAACGTGGATTACAGGACAAAGGTGAACTTGTTTTATCCATAGTAGAAAATGTAATAAGCGATAAGGTAACCGTTTTCGGAAAGACTGAAGCAGGAACTTTAGACGCATCTATTAAACCAAGAGACATTAACGGACATTATGTAAATATTGTTAGAATTAATTCAGTCTCTCCAGAGGAACAAGAACGTAGGTTGAATCTCTGGTCGAACCTTTGGAGAGCGGGATATGTCGATTTGGATACTGCACTCAGAAAAGGCGGAGTAGCTAATCCTCTTGAAGTAAGAGCAAAATTACTTGAAGAAGGGTTTATGAACTCCGAACAGGTACAGGCTTCGTTGCAGCAATTGGCTGCATCAAGAGTGCCGACTATATCTCAAATATTACAGGCTGCGACTATGTCCGGTGGTGGCAGACTAAGTGATATGCAGGCGCAGAATATGGCGCAAAATATTTTAAATACACAAGGAGCGCAACAATTACCTAATCCGGGTAATTACTCTAGTGTAAATCAACCACCAAGAACTAATATGAACGCTAGAGCAGCACAAAGCACAAGACCCGTAATTCCGGGTTCTATACAGGAGATGAATCAGGCAGGAGCAGCAATAGCTGGGCCTCGAACAGGTAACGTAAGAGTTCCTGCTGCTGACATATCTCCGGGAGCAAGAGGATAATGCCAAAACCACAACATCCAATAGAAATGGCGATACAAAGATTTGATGAATCGGTGAAATTGTATTTTAATCAGATAGAAAAATCTTTAGGTAAGGTTGGAACCATATCTCCACCAAAACAGAAAAAACAACAAGGACTAGGTATGTTCGAGTCGGCTTACAAGCAAACAGATAAGAGGGTATTATAATGCCGTTTATAACACAATTAAATCCATTTACTTACCAAGAAGAAGTAGTATGGGTATCAGATGCAGAAGCGCAAAATAATAACGCTGCTAATACAACTAACGCTGCTAATACTGTTAATACAACTAATACCGTAGCCGTAGATACAGATACAGGTACAGATACAGATACAACAACTGTGGTACAACAAAACCAAAGTGCAAACGGAGAGGAAGAAAACGAGGCTATAGTATTAGGGTTTTCTCATTTACAGGATTTTAATAAAATTTCAAATCTTCCGTTCAAGGCACTTCTTAGTGCATCAAAAAAAGAGTTGTTATATCGATTAGACGAAGACGCTTTAAAAAAAGACAACAACAAGATAGTTCAAAATTTATATAACGAATATAGCATCGAAATTATGAAATTAAACCCTAAGCCACCAAGGTGGGAAACCGTAGGTGCAAGTGGTGTAATGATGGGAAAGTATCCCGTGTATACAACAAATCCCGGATTTGGTGATTGGAAAAAAGATGATGTTTTTATAGATGCGTTAGGACAGGCAATTTACAACGAACAGGCAAAAAAGGCTAGCCCCGGACAGGTGTTCAATTCAATAGCCGAATTTGAGGCTTTTGCTAATAGCCTTCAGGGAAAAACAAATGTAGTAAATTATGTTATAGCCGGTGAAGATGTTGAAAAAGCAGTAGAAGAAGTAGAAGGTAATACCGATACAGAAAACGCTGAAAGTGATGTTTTGATGGAAGTAACAGGTCTTTCTCAGAGAAGCATTAAAGAACTCCTGAAAGATGATAAAATACCCGGTTTTTCTAAAGAGATTCTTGACATATTAAAAGACCCAAAACAGCTGTTTCTTACAACGAGAGAGAATACATACGATAAAACCGGTAAGATAATTAGTTCAAGGGATGTAACTCGCCCAAACCCTGCATTAGACCAATTGATGGGTCAGTACATAGACAGTATAGAAACAAAGCTATCGTTGCAGAAGGACGCAAGAGACGAGATTTTCAGAGACGAAGAAGCAGTACGTGCTTTTGAAGATGCACAACGCGATAGAAATGCAGCCAAGGCAAATGCTCTAACAGCAGCAACAGGTGGAAAATCAGGTTGGGAATATAGATATATAACAGATTTACCTGATGGTACACCAATATATGAGTGGACAAGAACAGGCTTAAATGCAAATGAAACAGTTGCTCATGAACTCAAAATGCAAAAAATTCAAAGCCAAGGATATGAGAGTTTAACTGACGCAGAAGTTCGTGAATATGAGATAGAAAACGCCTTAATTGCCGCAACAGGGGGTATTGCAGGCGGTCAGGGAATGACGCAGGAACAATACGCAGCATTTGAAGCAGCGTCTAATATGATACGTACATCAGGCGGGCTAATAGGTAGCGACCAAATAAAAAGGTTGCTAGACCCAGAATATGAAGGAAGCCCACTTGATAACGAAGCATTAGAACTTCAAAAATCATTATTTGGAAGTATAGTCGGAGAGGGATTTGCTGATGCTGTTGACACAAGAGATTTAACTACAGCAGAGTTGGCTATGGTGCAGATGGCACCAACTTTACTTGAAGCGCAAAAACTATCCGAAACACTAAAACTTGCAAAAACAGAACAACAATTAGATGAAATAGGAGGGTTAACTTTTGCACAAAGAGAACTATTAGCGCAGGTAAAACAACAGGAATTTGCGTTACAACAAGCAGAAAGTGAACTTATTCCGACTGTTGTAGGTCAAGATGAAGCTGGTAACGATATAATACGTGACCTTACTATATCACAGCGACAGGAATTACAAGATTTAGGTATACAGTTACGGGAAGCGGGCAGAGCAGATAGAGGTATGACGTTAGAGGAAGAAAGACTAACGCAGCAAAATGCGCAAATGATGGCGCAATTAAACCTAGAGGAAGCTGCGGCACGACAAGCTGGTCAACAGTTTGACAGAGTACAAAGACAAGCCGAAATGGAATATGCTTTGCAGTCTCAAAGGTCTGCACAAGAATTTGACACCCAAGAGGCACGATTACAAAATGAATTTGCTCAACTACAACAATTACGACAAGCAGAAAGCAATAGACAGCAACAAGAGTTTCAAGCGATTTATGGCCCAGAAGGTCTACGAAACGCAGAATTAGAGTTTGCAGCACGTCAGCAAGAGGAAATAGAGAGGGCAGCATTAGTTGAAGAAGGGCGACTAGCAGGAGCGCAAGCTTTTGAGCAAGGACGGGTACCAATAGATTTTGCAGAAGATAAGCGCAGATTTGATGTGCAGCAGGCAGCACTTTATGGCGGTCTTGGTGACACTGGATTAGAAGTACAAAGACAACAACGGGAAGCCCAACAATTAGCTGCGTTATATGGTGGATACGGAGCAGAAGGGGATATAGGGTTAGAAGTAAGAAGGCAACAAGAAGCAGAGGCGGCTAGGGCTTTTGCTGAACAGCAGCAAACGGCTGATGTGTTAGAACAACAAAGAAGATTTAATGAACAGTTAGCAATAAGCCAAAGAGCGCAAACTTTAGATGAAGCCAGAGCAATACAAGATGCACAGCAATTTACTCAACAATTAGCACAGGCTCAACAAATACAAAACCAACAGTTAGAACAGCAAAGAAGATTAGAAGCGGCAAGGTTAGCGGCAGACCCTAGGTCTATAGCAGCGTTGACTACAGTATATGGGCAGAATGTTTTTGGTGCAGGTCAGGCGTTAGGGCAAACCCCATTGACAGGGACTAATGGAACTACAGGCACCGCAGGTACAACACCACCCGCAATTCCTACAACATTTTCACCGGCAAACTACCCTAGTCCATTCAGGACAACACCATTTCCATCACAACTTACAGCAGGTTCGGCACTTACAGAAGGTCAATTTGCAGGATTAACACCATTTGCTAGGTCACAATATGAAACACAGAAAGCGTTACAGGGATTAGACCCTGAAACTGCTGCAATGGAAAGAAGGTCTATAACAGCAGGAGATATAGCACAAGCCGGTAGAATAGGGATGCTTTCATAATGCCTATAAGAAGATTTACCAAAAGTAATAATACCCGTTCACCGTATACCCAATATAGCGGGTACAAAGGTTATGGAAGTGGATACCAACCTTTAACATCTTCTTATTCATGGGACGAAATACAAAGTTTACAGGCTTTGGAAAAAGCAAAGCAATTGGCTGGTGAGATACCAGAAGCGACAAGTCCTCAACTCGTTGAGAAAGTAGGCCTTACAGAGGAACAAATTTTACAAAGCGCAAGTCCACAGCGACAAGAAGAATATCAAGAGATGAAAGGTCGTACCGAAGAAACAGCGTGGTACCAAAAAGCATTACAAGGGCTAAATGCAGCAACATATACAGCAAGTGGAGGCTTGAGATATGGTTTAGCTAAAATAGTACCGGGAGAAGGCGAATTAGAAAGAGTCTATAGAGAAGCTAGAGAAGGAACGCTTGATTCACAGAATAGAGGTGTAGGTATTCTGGAAGCCTTACGTATAGCAGATGAAACTGTTGAAGGCAGAGCCGTAAAAACCCCGTTTGATAATGTTAATATATTTGGATTAAAGGTATTACCTAGCGAAATAAGCTGGAGAGGTGTTACAAGGGTTGCACTCGACCCATTAAATGTTGTGGCTTTTGTACCGGGAGTTGGTTTACCGCTACGAGGCGCAGGTGCGTTAGTTACAGGTACAGCAAGAGGAGCGTTTGGTGCCGCTAAAGGTTTGGCAGGAAGTGGAGTACGAGGCGCAGCAGCAGGAGCAGCGAGAGGTTATCGCAAGGAATTTTCATCTATATTGGCACCTGAAAGAGCAACTATAAAAAGTGTAAAGCGGCTTTTTTTGTCGCCTGCTGAAAGAGAATTTGGAAAAAGAGGTGAGGTATTAGATAATATAGGAACGATGCTATTTTCCGATACGGAGAATAAGGCAGCAGGTTTTCTTATGCACATGACACGGTTTAAAGCCGGAGCAAACAAACCTTTTCAAGAAACTCGTATAGTAGATGGAGAAAAAGTTACAAATAAATTTTATTCGGTACAAGGCATAGCAAAGCATCATAATATAAAAGCTAAAAAGGGACAAACTATAGCCCAAACAGCAGAAGAAATTTTTGAAAAAGAACTTATAGACAGTGAAGAATTAGGTAAGGCGTGGTTGCCTTCTATGGTAGAAGTTATAGAAAGCGGTGGGGCTAAAGTTATACTCAACAAAAAAGGTGTGAAAATAAAACAAGGTACTCCACAGTCTTGGATGGAAAAATTTGCCAATTATGTAGACCCCACCAAAGCACCTACAGGTGTTTCAGGTGTTATGAGAGGGGCAGCATATGTGCTAAACAGAATAGCAGGGCCACAATCGTTTGGGAGAATTGCAGACCCGTATACTATTGCAGCAATTGGTGGACATAAAATGCGTATGGCAGCGCAAGATATAACGGAAACTACAGGAAATCTATTGCTAAAACTTTATAATGATGTTGCAACCAACGGTGGGACACGCCAAGTACGTAATAAATCAGCAGGCTCTCAAACAGATTTCAGTATTAAAAATATATTTGACGTTGATGAAACAGGTCAGTACATAACAGGTATACGTGGTGGATATCAATTTGGCAAAAATCACAGCTTACGCAAGGGAAGTGGAACGGCTGTAGTGGAGTTTCTCGCAATGAAACCAGATGAAATGTTACGAAAGTTACGCGGGTCGAGAACAATAGCTGCTAATGCTACAAAGGAAAGTGCTGATGCCCTTAATGAAAAAGTAGTACATTTTGCAGAAAGATTTCAGGACTTAACAGCACATACACTAAAACAAATGAGAGCAGCAGGATTA
>LUML01000269.1_pt1 | contig 11138 bp, 10 predicted proteins | sample 729661 | NCBI WGS metagenome assembly LUML01 (sample SAMN03860264, study PRJNA289734) | marine metagenome | biome: seawater column; feature: ocean; material: water; isolation source: Red Sea water column Station 22 - depth 10m | place: Saudi Arabia: Red Sea | collected 2011-10-15 | depth 100 m | reverse complement strand
GTGTTAATGTGTCCCCATTCCCTGTTGCAGAACTAGCTGGAGCCTGATCTAAGTTCGCAGCAATAGAGCGTCTAATCTGTTCTCTAGTCCTGCTTTGAAATGCAGCCACGATATACCTACCTGCTTAATCTACGCTTTCTTCTCCAGTCAGCTAAAGATTTTAGACCACCCTTTAGATCGTCTAGTTTTTCCTTGCTAACCGTATGGGTTGCTTGTCGCTTTGCAAAAGCCTTTGCTTCTTGTTCAGCAACTTCTCGTTCTTTGTGAAGGAGTTCTTCTAACTGATGTCCTTCAAGCCTTGATGCTCCGGGTATGTAAACACTCTTTCCATACCCAACATCAAAGGTTTCTTCAGATGGTTGCCCGATCACACGTTCAACCTCTTTAGGGAGACTAACTTGGCGATGTCCTGCTTTTCTACCTGCGGACACAGGCAACCAAAGTTGTTGTTTCGCCAAGTTAGCCCCCTAATGATTAGTCTCTAATAGAGAGCATGACCCATCCGTACTCGGTGTCAACTGAAACGACACCCATAGAAGTACCAAGAGGTCTTGTGTCTTCTTCGCTAGAGGCATCCCAAAGGTCAAAAGCCCCTGATTCACCAGAAGCTTGGCTTACGCCAACAGCGTCACCTACTACGAAAGTCGCTGCGCCAGATAGTACAGCAGCAGGACCAGCAGTTTGTATCCAACAGAAGTAATCTGCGGTTACAGGGATAGTAGTTACACCTAATGGTCCGGTAGTCATGGTACCGTCACCGTCGATGATCTTTATATCCTTGTAAGGGTTATACATTAACCCAAACTGCGTAGAAGTAGTGAAGGCAGTTCTGATACCGTCTGGCTCGTCAACTGTTACTTCCAACCCCGCTGCGCTGGATACTGCGGTATTAGATTTAATTCGATATACCTCACCCTGAGCAGCATTGTCGTTGATAAAAAGGTAGCCGTCTTTGTATTGATCTTTAGTTACGGTAAGAGAAGTAGTTGTAGTTACCGTCTGCGATCCCGCAGCTAACGCAGCAGTAGCCAAGTCTCCATCATTCGCTCCGACTTGAGCGATACCATCTACTAACTGACCAGCAGAAGTAATGGCTGTGCCACTGTTTTCTGCGTAATAGAAAACTCTTCCATCAGGCGTTACCGCCCTTGTACCGAGTTTCTGCTTCTGAGAAGAAGTCTCTACTTTTTCCTGTCCGTACCCTAAATGTACGGTGAGTGGAAATGCCATTTTAATATCCCTCCTTGGGATAAGTTTTGAGCAGGTTCTAAGCCCTGCGATAGTCCGATGTTAAAGGCTCGGTCTATCGTTACACCTTTTTAGACTGCCCCGCCTTTTTCTTTACCCTTGATAAATCTAAAGAAGAGGTGCCTGTATCTAGCTTACCTGATGCCACCGCTTCAGAAAAGGTTTCAATCTTTTCCTCTACCTTTGGTTCAGGCTTAGGGGGGCTTTCAACAAAGCCTCTATTCAAGTAGAGCGGAAGAAAACTTTTTGGAAGATTAGGATGTTCTTCCCAAACTTCCTCTCCTTCAATTATTGCCATCTTCCATAGTGAGATTTTCTTTACCCCGCCTACGGACATTTCAATTCTACTTTGCCTAGAAACCATTATTAAAAGCCCCCTTAGTTTACCTACTACGCACTTGTAGTTGGGTCGCCAATTTCGTAACGACCAGCAGCACCACGAGTGTCATCAACTTCAAAGACTGCATAGTCTTCAGTAACAACAACCTCGTAGGCACGAAGCGAAGCATCTCGCTCACGCTCTTCTGAACGACCACTTGCGGACAAGTGACCCATTGCAGTTTTGTCAGCAATAACTCCGTAACCAGAATCAGTAGTCCCGATCTTGGCAATGTTTCCATCCTCAAAGAATGGGACACCCGAAAGCTTCACGCCAGAGTAGTAATCTTTTACTGCTGGCTTATTGAAAGCATCAGGCAACGGGTAAGTTGCTAGAGTATTTCCAATATCAGTTGCAAGCTTCCAGATAGCGTTAGGGTGGTGAACTACAAAAAGATCATTACCAAACTTGCCTGACTTTGCATTAGCGATAAGAGCCGATGCGTTAGCAAGGGTTAGATTAGCACCGTCTGCGCCAAGAGCAGTTCCACCGTTCAAGGAAGGGAACAAAGCAATGATGTCATTGTCCTTCTTCCTAGCCATAGCGTCACCCATCTGGCGACCAATGATCTTGTACACATCTTCGTTGTTCTGTCGAAGAAGAGTATCGGTAATAATTACCTTAAGACCAACTTCCGCTGTAGTTGCTGTAACAGTTGAGACATCAATGTCTTCACTGTCGATCATGTCTTGACCTTCAGCAAGGTCTTCAGCATCCATCTGAGCAACTTTAGGGATTTCTAATTTGTACTCACCCTTACCAAGATTGAACTGCTCAATAAGTCCAACCATCGGAGCGTTATGCTCCTCAGTGTATCGTGCCTGTGCAAGCATGATACGAGACATGTTCTGGAGATTTCCAGTTGTACTTGTCTGTACTGCCATGTTAATTTACCTCAATCAAAAATAGAAAAGCCTAACTTCTTAGAAGCTATCTTTGCCATCTCTGTAGTTATCGCAGGATCACCTGCGTTGTATCTATCTAAAACATCTTCAGAATTAGTAGGAGCCACATCTGCTGCCGGGTTTGCGTTATTCAAACTTTGGGCTGGAGTAACTTGTTGTACCCTGCCTTCCAACTTTTTAATTGTTGACAAAGCTTTTGCATGTTTTTCCATAGTTACAGGGTCAGGTAAGTCTTGTAACTCCGCATACGAAACTCCATATTGAGTGGCTAATTCGTATGCTTTAGCAAGTTGAGTACGAGTATTTAACTCGTTCTGCATTTGCTGAGAATTACTAAGAACCTGATCTGCCTGCTGTTTAGCAAGATACGCTTCTTTTGCAAAAGCAGTGTGCTGTTGAGCCATTTGCGTTGCAACTACTTCATCCAACCCTTGGTTTATAAGTTGTTGGTAATTTTTCTGGTAGTACGCATTTACTTCAGCCTCTAAATTAGAAGAGTTCTGAAGCTGCTCGGCTCTTTGGCGCGCTGCTCTTTCATTTGCCAGTTGCGTTTCCATCTCTGCTATTCGTTTATCGGTAGCAGATTGATACTTGCTTAACTCTGGATTAGGCGCAGGTGTAGATTTTAATTCTGTTTCAGTGTTGGCTTGAGGCTCAGGAGCAGGAGGAACCTCACTAGATAAGTCATCCGTTTCCGTTAAATCATCAACGGGTTCTGTCGCAGGCGTTTCTGCTGGTGCAGGCGTTTCTACGCTCTCGTCAACTTTCAACGGGATTTCGGTAACTTCTACCGTAGATTCTGTTCCTAGATCGTTTGTCTCAGTAACCATGTTTCTCTCCAAAATATGACACCGTTAGATGGCACACTTTCTTATTTAGGTTTTCAAATAATACGATACAGCGTTATTACGGGGCAAGTAATTCCCTTGTGCGTAAGACTGTTTCAGGGGTATCTTCAACAACTGGTTGCCCAACTGGTTGCTGTATCCCTGAAGGCTGCTCTGGTGGAATCAATGCCTCAGAAGGAACAACCGCCCTTGCTGGCGCACCTCTTGCCTGACGAGCAGCATCAGACTTTTTGATCCTCTCTACTGTAGATTTCAACCCTGCTCGTTCTAACGCTTCTAAAAATCCTTGAGGTAAAGGAGTGTCGTTTGTATTCCGAATAATGTAATCAGCTTGTTGAGGGTAATCTTTTAAAACTTTATCCCGCAACCTCTTCATTTTCTCTGGCAAGTAACTGCCTGCTGGTGTTAATGATTTAGAAGGAGCCTCGTTCCAAGCTTCAAGTGCCTGCGCTTCAAGATCGTCATCCGCTATGACTTTATCTTTCCACTCAATATTAAGAGTTTCTTCTACCTGTTCTTTACGTTCTCGTGCATCGTCAATGATGTCGAAGTAATCATCTATAAAATCACGCTTGGTATATTCGCCACCGTCGCTGCGTTGCCCTGCGTAGAAAAAGAACATAGCTTCTTGAAGCTGAGAATCTCTTCGACGATTGATAATGTCAACTGTCGCAAAGAACCGCCTCAAAGGTTTACCAGTGGCAGCACTCTCAATCTCAAACTTTTCTAGTTCTGCAACAAGCGAGTCTTTGACATCGTTCTTTTCGTAAGGTTCAAGGTCTTCATAGTTATCAGCCGAAACCATCCCTGACCTAAACAAACCTCCTACGTGATCCTGCAAAATATCTGACCGGGAAAGAGGACTGCTTTGCTCACCGATAAGTTCAAGACCGATTGAAAGCCCACCACCAAAAGCGTCTTTCGGATTACCTATTGAAGTTTCCTTGATAATGTTTGGCACTTCCTGAAGCGCAAACGGAATGTGACTTTCTGCTATGTACTCAGGAAGAGTTTCGCCAAATCGGGACTCGCCATATGCTCGGAAATTCATAAACTCAAATAAATCTCCGACAACTGGAGAGGACAAATTGAGCCACGCATCTAATGCCTTCTGAGGTTCTTTCTCCCAACCAGCCCCGCCTGACGCTAAGACAAGCGCAGCCATTGATTTGTAAGGACCAAAGATGTTCCAGTCTCTAGGCGCACCAAGCTTTGTTAGCCTGACAGACATAAAGTTTGGATTCATTCTGCCATTTCTCATTAGCTGGAAATCTGTTTCCTGACCCAGAACTTCGTTGGCTGCAACTGTAATAAGCGTACCCATTGATACCATTTTCATTACAGCCCTACGTGCAATCAACTGGTCTGCGTCAATACTGTTCCTAATGCCATAGTTGATGTTTAGGTTTTGTCTAATCTGTCTGTCAAACGGAAGAGCATCTACCATAAAGTCAACATCCATGCCCTTTGTTGCACGATGTAGCGTTTCGATTCTTGCCCTAAAGAACCTTGGTGCAAACAAAAGCATGTCACCAAATACACCAGCTACTCCGTTTGGTGTCCAACCAGTAAGACCATTTACGCCGTTCCCAATTTTGCGCGCTGTTCCATCTGCAACAAGTTCGTCAAATGTTTTTCCAGACAGCCTCATGTATTCCATGATTTCTTTACGGGCAGACTTAAGCCTCAGCATGTCACCGAAGGCTCCGAAGGCTTCGTTAGCCCTGCGAATTAAAGGAAGCTTACCTATTGATTCAGTAATTCCTTGAGGTCGGAGAGTTACTTCTGTATCTACTCCACCAAAACGTATACCCATTCGGTCAATTATTTCGTGAGAACTTGGCGCACCATCTTTTTGAGACTTTGCATCAAAATCTCTAAGGTTATCTGCCATTGACTCTCGCTGTAATCGTTTGCCTTTACGTCCGGGCTTGCCAATTAATGATTGAAGGTGGGCTTTATAAGCACCAGCAAACTCTTTAGGACGGGCAAACTGTTCTAACTTACCCTGAATACTGACACCGGAGTCATCTAATGTTGCACCTATTGCTCGTCTTATACTCTGGTAAGTACCAAGTGTGCGAAGAATTGATGACCCTCTGCCTGATAAAGGCTTCATGTCTTGCGTTGTGCGCCTAATCGTTTGAAGGTCTAAATCATCCAGCATTACTTGATTATCAATAGTTCTATATCCTGTATCTCTGACACGAGTTCTGCCTTGACTTTCAACTATTTTTTCTTTTCCAATCTTCTTTCTTAACTTTTCTAGTTGGCTTTTAAGTTCGCCTAGTTTTTTATAAGACTCAAAGTACCTAGCATCTGCTGAGCGAAGCTTGGTTCCTGCTCTGTCTAGTTCCCTGTTACGAGCAGTTACTTGTTTACGCAGTTGCTTAAATTCCCCCTCCGCTCTGCCTAATGCTTTTTCTGCTATTTTGGGAATTTCTGTATCTAGAAAATCTTTCTTCGCAAGGTTTACTTCAACTTCTGCTACAGCTTCTTTTGCAAGAGCATTTGCTTCCCGGTTACGCGCAGTAACTAACATGCTTTCTGATCTTTCTCGCAACCGTGCTGCACGAGATACAAATCTATTGCCATCCAGAACTTCTCTTTTTGCAGCACTTATTACTGAGTTTCTTGCTTTTGCAAATCTTTTATCATTCAACCGGGCTTCTGCGTTTGCAAGGAATTTTTTCTGGGCTTCTTCAAACTTTACAAGACTGTCTACCTGATCTTGTAAATCATCTGCGTTCATTTTACGAACATCTGAATTACTCTTTTTGTTATCTAAAATTCTTTTAGCTTTAGCTAATGCGTTTTCTGCTTTTGTATAAACTTTTTTAACTTCATCTTGAATGGCTTTGACACTTTGCAGTTCTTCTAACTTCGCACTTGCATTATTCAAATCGTACACAGAATTATTTAAATTCTTAGATGCTTCAACATAAGCCTTCTGTCTTTCTGTAAGTTGTACTTTTTGCTTGTCTAAACCTTTTGTGGGGCGACTAAGAATTTTTTAGGGTTTTTTGGGTCAGGAACGCCCTGAATCATTTCAACTTGAGTCAGTGGTTCATCTGTAACAGGATGCCTTGTTCTTTCTTTTTCAAAACTTTCTTTTGTTATTATTCGTTTTTCAGTTGGCGGTGCTTCTACTACTTCACCAGCTTTGTCTACTATTCGTTGTGTTGGACCACGAGAAATAAAGAATCCTCCGTCACCAAGTTCCGCTTTGTAGCCAACAGTAAAACCGAATTGTTCCAGATCAGCAGCTAAGCCTTCTGCTTTTACACGCAAGTTTTTCATAACTGCTTTTTGGGCACCCGTTAGGAAAGGTTCGTATGCTCCATAGTCTTGAGCAATATCAGCTACAGTTGGTTTAGGTTCTAATAATTTGCCAGTCCGAGGGTTTATTTCTCCAGATATACCCTGAATGTTTTCAACCCTCATATCATCGTTATCAAACTCAAAGACCCTGTTGCCACTAGCATCTCTTTTAGTGAGTTGACCCCGAACATCTTGAATTAGCCGATTTGATGTACTGCTTATTCGGGGTGCAGCAGCTTTATTTTTACTGCTTTAAGAAGTTTCTTAGATTTTTCAACGGCTCTTCTAACAACATTAGGCGAAACTATTTTTGGAACAAGGTCTTCAATAAGTCCGGGTGAGTAACCTTCAGGAAGTTCTACTGCCTTTGTTTGGTTTGCTTCAAACGCTTCATCTACAACAGTAGGCTTGCCAGTAACAGGGCTTATATCAGGCTCATCAATAAAATCAAATTTTAGCTGCCTAGGTTTAACTGCTGGATCAGTTACAGTTTCTCCAGCCCTTCTGCGAGTTTCTAGCTTCAGAGCATTATCATCACGCAGCCAACTCATCTCACCGAGTATTTTGCCTTTACCAACTGGGGTTTTTATTTTGTCTACCATTTCGCCCACCTGTGCTGATACTTCTTTAAGTTCAGCATCCGTGAGTTCAGAAACAGATTTATTAGTATCCTGCACTTTATAATCAGGAGAATAAGGACTTGCTACGTCTAATTCAGAATCGCCAAGAATCCTTGTAGTGCCATCATCTAATGTAACTTCTACTGCTCCGTATTCGCTTCTGCCAGTTACAGTTACCTCAACGGGATTACCAGCAGGATCAAAGACCGTGGCTCGTCCTCCAACGCCTTCGCTCCTCTTGTAGCAGCCTTTCCAGCACCTAGTGCGCCCTTTGCACCAAGCATCGCTATGTCTGCACCAAGAACATTCGCTGCGCTCGTAGCTGTCCTTCTAGCAAGACCTCCAGCAGCGGAGCCACCACCTGTTGCTATACCTAAGCCAAGTTCAGGTAGAAGTTCAAATGCGCCCTTAACTCCAATATCTATTTCGTCCAGTCGTTTCCCGCCGGGAAGAGGTATACCCTGACCCGGAAGTGCGTTCCACGTAGTTGAAGGCATGTCTGTTGCGCGCCATGCTGCTGCCTGTGCCTGAAGTTCTTGTGGCAAGTTCCATCTTATAAGATTTTCAAGTCCAAGCAATGGACTAGCTTGCATGAAAGTAGGAAGACTTGTCTGAATCCCACGCCTAGCCCTTTCTTCAGCCAGATTCTTTTCAAGACCCATAAAGTCTCCGGGGGTGACAGCACCAAATGTTGACACGCCAGTACCAACACCTGTTTCTATAGCTTTCCCAAGGTTTTCAAGAACAGGCATTGCTGCTGGCTGCACAAAACGACCCACGCCTAACACACCACGACCTACTGCTCCGATCCCTCGACCTAACGTTTTATCAAATAAGCTAGGATCAGACGGAGGCGCAGCAGGTGGTGCGGGTGGAGCAGCTACAGGTATAGGAGCAGGCGGTGCTGGTGGAGGAGCAGAGACTCTTGGAGGAGCAGGGGGTGGGCTAGGTTGGGTTGACGCTATCAACGCCTCTGTCCCGCCGGGAATAGAACGCAGTGCCATGCGCGCAACTGCTGCCCTGCGACCACCCTGCTTCGCTTCAAATACAAGCCTAGCTATTTGGCTTTGAGTAGTCGGTGGGGCTTGCTCAACTCTATCAGTAAACTGGTTAAAGGACTCAGTTGTCATTAGTAATACAAGAATCTAGTAGAAGGTCGATACCTGCTTTGCTGGCTATACTGTCTTCCTAGTTGTGCGAACCGATCTGTGAACGGAAAGTCCTGAAGGAAGTCTGTGAACGTCATTGTCGGTTCTCCACCACCAAGTATCTGTTCTCCAAGCTTCCCGTAAAACTCAGTCATTGCTCCTGAATAAATGTCTTCAGCCTGCTTTCTCCTGTTAGGAGAACTCATTAGACCTTTCTGTCCGAGCGTCCCAAAGAAAGCAGCACGAGGTTCTTCTTCAAGAAAGCCTGCGAATGTAGGGTTGATTGCCATTAGAGTCCGTACCTTGATGCTGCAAAGTTGAGGAAGTTCTGCGGTACAGTGCCTGCCGTAGCAGCATCCTGCTTTGCGAGAACATAATCAGCAAAGAGATCATCTTGTGTTGGTTGACGGAACGCACTACTTACAAGCCCTGAGTATTTTCCTCTTTGGGCTGCTTCAAGAAGATTTCTTGCATCCCATGTATTTGCTGCTTGTTCTGGGTTAAGCACTCCAGTTAATGCTGTTGGAACCTGACTACCACTAAGTCCTCTCAGGTAATTTACATTCTGCAAGGCTTGATCGTAAGCACCGCCCAATCCTGTTGGCTGATCTCGTACTGATGTAAGGAAGTTTTCAAATGTAGTTTCAGGATAGACACCACCTGCCTGTTCTCTTCCCATATCTGCAAAACTTGCAGCCCTGTATGCATTAGCCAGAGGGTAGGCTTGACGTTGCAAGAAACTAGCTAAAGGACCAACGCCTGTCGCTGGTTCACCAAACACATTTCTAAGAGCCAATCTCTGACCTGCTGCTCGCAAAACAGGGTCTAGAATCATATCTTGACTAGACCAAACAGGAACGCCTGCTGTGCCTGCTGCGGGTGCAGGCGTGGGACCTTGAAACATTCCTCCAAAATTAGCAAAGTCAAACTGATTAGGATCACCTATTGCTCCACTTGCTCCAAAATCTGCCATTCCCGAATCACCGCCCGTACCAGTTCCTGTACCAGTTCCCGTGCCAGTTCCTGTACCACCACTCGCAGGAGAAGCACTACCCATAGGATCAATACCAACTAAATCTTGCATAGGATCAATTACAACTACAGGGTCAGTAGGACCAGTATCATCAGAAGCTAACCCTGTGACTGTAGTAGGATCAAAACCTCCCCCCGGAGGAGATGTACCACCCATAGCATCAATATTAAGCAAATCATCCATAGCATTAAAATTTATTTGGTCATAATAATTCTCAAGTTCCTGCATACTATTTAAATTATTAGCTTTAGCAACGGCTTGTTGTTCTGGAGCAAGTTGGTTCCAGCCAGCTACATTGTTAGTCCAACCAAATGGGATGCTGGTATCTATGCCTGCTGCTTTCTTGCCTAACACTTCACTTGCAAGATTGTCCCATGTAGCTTGCCAAGCACTGTCATTCAAAAACGATGGTTTAGTCCCCGGCTTTCTTTGATCTTCTGGTATTAAACCACTATCAATGTTTCTATCCCAAGTGCTATCACCTCGTGGAGTGTCAGCGTAATATCTACGTGCTTTCTGTAACATCTGTCCAACAGTTCTGTCCAGAATGTCTCTCCCGCCTAGTTCCGCTAATCTTCGTATTGCATCTTCTATTTGCTCTTTGCCTATAGTTTGGTCTGCAAAATTGCCGGGACGATCATCAGCATTTCTCCACATATCAACAGGCAGGTTTACACTGACATTACCCTTTTCGTCGTAAGAAAGGGTTATGTCCGCAAGCTTGGCATCCCATGAGCGCACTGGACCAGTTAGAAGCGCAGCTTCTTTTGCTTCTTTTGCTGTTTTCTGTTCTCGTATTTCCCTCTCTCGCCTTTCCTCTTCTTGTTTATCGAAATCAACTTGGGGAATAGCACCTGTAGCCCCACTTGATACAGCATTAATATCAAAAGGAACTACAGTGTCTTTTACGGGAGGAACAAAAGTCTCTCCGTAGGTGTACGGGTTAGCCCCTATCGAGTAAGAACCTGATCCTCCAGCAGTTGATGGATCAATAGCAAACAATTCGTCTGCCATCCCGAACCCTTGAGGCACAGGAACGACTGGTGCGTCAGGCGCAGCAACAGATGGCATATTGATAAGATCATTAACTGATGCGTTTGTTAGTCCGTTAGTAAAGTTTGTAAATGACCCAGACCCTCCAGCAGTTGAAGGGTCAATAGCAAGCAATTCGTCTGCGTACCCAAAACCTTGAGGTACAGCAGTCTGTCTGAACGGAACATTCCCTACGGGTGTTTCGCGATATATCATCGGGGGATGGGGTTGAGGTAATCCTAATCCCAATGAAATATCAGACACACCAAGTCCTTCTTCAAATTCGGATGGTGTATATCCAGTTGGATCAACAGCAGTTACCTGCTGCCCCGTAGACTGTCTTGTAAGAGGCTGCAAAGAATCCTGCGCTTCGACTCCAGAGACAGGGGATAAAGTAAGGGTTGATGCCGGGAGATTTGGTCCAATAAGAGCAAGTGCCGTTCTCCTTGCTTCGCTTGGAGAATTTGCGAAAACATACTTATCTCCCAAACCAAATCGATTTGCATATGAAGGGACTGTTGAATCAACTCGATAATAAGGCATTACTAAATACTTCCTAGAGGATTAACTCTTGGTCCTGCCCCTCCCGGTGTTCCCGGTGGAG
>LUML01000112.1_pt1 | contig 11230 bp, 17 predicted proteins | sample 729661 | NCBI WGS metagenome assembly LUML01 (sample SAMN03860264, study PRJNA289734) | marine metagenome | biome: seawater column; feature: ocean; material: water; isolation source: Red Sea water column Station 22 - depth 10m | place: Saudi Arabia: Red Sea | collected 2011-10-15 | depth 100 m | reverse complement strand
ATACAGAGAATATGTACAAGGAAAGTATACAGTATTAAATTCTAGTCTTTGTAGTATATATGTAAGTCTTGACTGAGACAAGTTATAGTATAGATAACTTGTTCTTTCAGATTGAGGCTCAATCTCGTACCAATATAACCCTTTATCTTTCTGGGCTGCTTGTACAAAAGATGTGATACAATACATATCTTTGTTTGCATATTCTAATAGCTGATGTTTTAACCAAGATAAGAATAAATCTTCTTTGTTTTGTCCTAGAAATCTATGTAATCTTAAGAGTGCATATTTTTTTAGTACCCCTTCTACCATCTTAGACCATAAAGTAGTACGAGTATCTGACCAGATACTACCAGAAACAATGGTACTTTCTGTAACTGAGGTACTTAGTACATTAATTAAGGATAATCTTTTTACTAGTCTAATGTATTCTTCCATGATTCCACGTATGATTTAAACTCCGGATAAAAATTAATAGGATATTCTTTAGTTGTATCTTTGTCAGTAGCAAAAAACATAATCATGCCATTATCTTTTAATGCTGCTTGTATCTCTCTTTTCTGTTGAGGCATGGATATATACCCTTTTTTGCATTGCACCCCTATCCATGTTCTCTTCCCTAAATAACAAAGACCAACAACAATGTCAGCTTTACCTTTGCTACCTCTAGATTCTATAATGTAAAACAATAGGTTAGGAATAGCAGAAAGTATAGTATTGATAACTGCTCTAGTTTTCTTTTCAAACATGTACCCCTTCCGGTACATCTTCTTAAACCTTTTTGTTTTGTTCAATGTTCTCATTTCTATTACACAAATCTAGAAAGTTACAACTCTTGCACATATACTGAGGTACATCAGTAGGTCTTACTGGTAATGTGTTAGTTTGTATAGCCTCTGTTATTTCATTTACATGATTATCTAACCAAGGTTTCCAGTAATCATACTTCTGAGTTTCTCTTCCTAGTTTTTCAAATCTTGTATCACAAGAGATAGTGACGTATTTATTTTCCATTGTACTTCTCTTGGTATACATTAGTACCCCATAGGGTACGTTAAGATTTAGTTTTTCTTTGGCATAGTACATCCAAAGTAATATTTGTTTTAGATGGTATGGGTGGTATTTAAAGTCATCCCATTTCCATAGTTCTGTACTTTTTAATTCCATAGGTACATAGAATAATTTATCTTTGTAGTCATATTATGTAATTTTCCAGGCATTCTCTTAAGAAATGCAGCTTGAGTTTCTTCATTGATAAATCCCATGTACATTCTCTTTCTAGCTAACTCATCTGTTATAGGACTAGCTTGCCTATCAGAGAAATATCCATAGTAACTTTGTCTTATACATGTGCCCAAAGAAGAAGAACGCACAGCTTTATCTTTGCCTCTAGCTTTCCATTCAGCTGTTCTATTGTCCATGTACTCTCCTATATGTTCTTTAGTTGCTTCTTCTAAAGTAATAAGGAAAGCTTCTGGGTCATAGATTAGATTTTTTATCTCGCTCATAACTTACTCCTTTAACTAAAGAGGACTCCAATCATAAAGCCCTCTCTAGTGGCTAGCTGTATCTATTAGATACCTAAGCCTGTGCTTCTTCTTGGTCTTCTGGTACTAATAGGTCAACTAAGTCTTCAGGAATTTCTTCCTTAGGAATAGTAAAAGTAACATCACTTGGATTTTTACTATTACTTTTAGACTTGTCGGTCCAGAATGCTCTGAACTTTAACCCATGACCACCAATATTTAAGATGGTATTCATTGCAAGTTTACTTCCACTTGGTCTGTTCCATCCGACACCAATGGTTACCCATTGTGTCTTACCATTTTTCTTAGCTGCTGAGGCAGCTCTTCCTTTGGCAAGACTTGGTCTTTTATACTGTTGCTGATATGCCATAGTAATATCCTCCTTTTTTAAATTTGTTCATTCCAATTCTTTCCATGTTGTTTTATATCTAATGGGAGGTCTAGTTTGATGTTATAGTTTAGCACATCTGGTATCTGTGTGTCTATCCTACCTAACATTTTCAATACAGTATCTAGTTCTGGAGCATAGACATCTAATTCCATGGCATCATGGAACTCTAACCATATTCTTGATAGTAGTTTTTCCTTTCTCATCTGCTTAAACATCTGAATAATTCTAATCTTATTCAAATCAGCACTAAAACTTTGAATTGGAAAGTTCACTATTTGAGTAGGGTTTAACCTATCTCCTATTCTCCCATACACACTAGTATTATACCCCTTTTTCTGAGCTAATGTCAAGAGATTTTTTTGGTATTTACTAATACCTATCTTAGACATGACATTCATATAATTTTTTACAGTAGTTCTAGCTGTTCTAACAGGTACTCCTGCTTTAATCAATTCATCTTTAAGTCTAAATTCTGTAGCTCCATATACATATGCAAAGTTTAATACCTTTGCATTCTTTCTACTAATCTTTGCAAGGTTACTGACAAGAGTATGCATATCCACTCCTTTATTATAAGAGTCTATAAGATACTTACTCTTACTTAAGTAGGCTAAACATCTTAATTCTGACTGACTTGCATCTACTGTTAGGAGTATACCATCATCAGCAAATATGCTTTGGAAACAGGGTCGCACACCAGGAGGCATGTTCTGCATATTGGGATTTGATGAAGACATTCTACCTGTTACAGTAGATGCAAGCTGTAAGTTACAATGTAACCTACCATCTTTACCTATTTTTTCTGGTATCTTTGTAGTATATGTGGTGTTCAGTTTGGAATACTTTCTGTATTCCAGTATATCTCTAGCAAAGTCATGGTCTATTGCTTTCAGTATTCTTTCTCCTGTACTATCTATATCATAGCCTAGTGATTGAAATGTTTCAAGTACCTGTGCAGGACTAGAAGGATTAATACCATAGTCATCATTTATTCTTTGAAGTAAATCATCTATGATTGTATTGTTCTTCTTAGTGTGAGATTGAAGTTGTTGTATATCTACCTTGATACCACCATTAATCATGGTAGCAACAGGGTAAATCATTTCCATGTCTATCTCTCTAGCAGGAGTCATTATATTCCAGTATTCTGGATAATCTTCTTTAAACATATAGTATAAGATAAGACCTGCATAGGCATCTCCTGCACAATAATCTCTCAATTTCTTAGTGGACTTAGCAAAGTCATCTATAGTAATATCCTTGGCATAATCTACTAGATGTAGATAGTTATGAGCAAAGAACTTCAAGCCACCAACAGGTAGGTGTGGAGCAAGCTGTCTTTTTAGAATAAGAGTATCCATAAATTTACATTTAATATTATTTCCAATAAGTTTAATTAGTCTTATCACATCTGTTACAATGTTATGCCCTACAATGGTTAGCTTAGGATTGCTTACCAATTCTCTAAGTATCTTCTTAGATTCTTTGTTAATGATAACAGCTTTACATTTAGTTTTAGAACTAAAGCCTACTGTGTGGGTAACATCTGTTTCTATATTCCATTCAAAATCTAATCCTATAAACTTATCTTTAATTGCCTCATTAATTACATCATCTAAGGAATCACTTAGTGGTATAGGATATAACTCATTTCTAAGTTCTGCTCCTGTACGACTAAAGGATTCAACGATTGTTCTATCTAATGCTTTTTCTTTCAGTTGTTGTGGGTGTATACTAGATTCATACTCTTGGTTTAATTCTTTACACCCTGCTCTAGCTAAATCTCCCATAGCTATAACTATGTTAGGTTTAATTGTGTCCATATCTTCTTTAAGAAATGAAGAACACCATCTAGTTTCATGTGTTTTAATTTGGTATTCTCTAGGGTAGCACTTAACTGAGCAGGTTATCCATACCTCACAGTCAGTAAGATACTGTTTCATATATTTCTTAATGGTACTACCAGTGCTATCTCCTCCAATTTTTGTCTTGATATCTTCTGCTTGAGATGGGTGGCTGAGTACAATCAATACTCTTCCAGCTGTACCCTCTTGTATTTTTGTTCTAGATAATTTGGGAGCATTGGCATGTTCAAAGAGTCCACACCTAAGACATGCATCATCTAGATTTCTTTGTTTATGTTTCTTTTTTCTTTCAGTATAAGTTCTTGTTATCATTCTATTACCTCGTTTATCATATCTTCTAATTCTGAATCAGTATATTCATATGGTTTCTTTTCAGAAAAGTATTCTATTACAGTTAGTCCATAAGCTCTCATTCTATCTGCCATTAAACTAGTAATTACCTTAGCATCAGGGTCAAGATATATAATCCATGTGGTGTGATTCATCTTGGATAGTAAAAAAAGTTTCATTAGAATATCAGTTCTAAGATTTGTACCCAGTATAGCTATGCTTGGTATACTAGTACCCTGCCATAGTATCATGGCATCATAGATAGATTCAACTATAAATCCTAGTTGAGCAAAGTTAACTTCTGGTAAACACCTAGAATATGTAGGATATATCTTTTGTTTATATCTTATCTTTGGTATTAATCTATACTTAGGTTTTCTATTTAGGTAACGTAACTGCTTCCCAGATTCTCCTCCTTCTATACCATAAGTTGGAACAAGTAGAGTGTTGTTGTAGTATTTGCATTGAAACTCTTTAGCAATATCTAACCTAATGCCTCTATCTTTGAAGAACTTTTTTGCTTCTGTTGAATATACATAAGAGTATTGTTCTAAATTTCTAGCTTGAGTTCTAGTTGATAACGCACTTTGCGTAATAGGTTTCTGATGTGCTAAGTCCACCATCCATTGTTCTAACTTACCACTCTTATGACAGCCAAAACAATAATATCCATTGTCATAGATAGCTAAAGATGGGTCAGTATCTCCATGAAACGGACATCTTGTCATGGCTATTACTTGCCCCATTAAAAGATATCCTGTGGTTGAAACTCATGATATGTGTTATGGTCTTTTATATAAGAAACTCTTCTACCTTTTGCTTTTACTCCTACAAACATGATACCTGCTCTTTTATGCAACTCAGTTCTACTCTCAGTACCATGAGCCCTTATATTTTTAGCATCAACCTTTAAGAGTTTTCCATTAGGAAACTCTATTACCATATCTACAAGACCAGTTCTACCCACGTTTCTGTACACTTTGCAACCTCTCCTCATATGTTGGATTGCAACTTCCAGTTCAACAATATCTCCTCTATGATTTGGGTCTTTCAAAGCATCAAAAATACTGTCTTTAAACTGTTCTTTGAAGTAGTCTTCTTCATGAAAGGCTTTCCTTCTCTTTCTCATTATCTTCTCCTCCTTGTAATTTTAATTTTTGGTATTCTTCTAGTACATCATCTGCCCATTCAGAATTGTACTGTGTAAATCCCACTATTGTATTCAATAAAGTAATAATATCTTCATGTGAATACATCTTGTGAGTTTTATCTTCATCATTAATAAACTTGGGTACTATGTACTGTTCTAGTACAATATTGTACACAGTTTTAATAAAGTCTTTCTCAGTCATATCTTTCCTCCTTATCTGGCTCGGGTGTCACCTCAAAACCTAACTCATACAGCATGGTAATTAACTGTATCTTTGTTAGTGTTTGATACCCTAAGATAATACTATCCTTTAACTTATCCCACTTCTCTTGTTTTAAAGTGGGTAATAAGTCCATGTGTATTTCTTCAAATATCCATGTGGCTAGTTGTTCTTTGGTGTAGCTATCACACACAGCCTTCCTGTATTCTATCATTACATTACCTCCTTTTTATCTCGTTCATACTCGTAAAGAAAATCTTCTATGTCTATATCCATGTCATTTAAATCAGAGCCATCTGGTAACAGGTCAAACCTGTTCTCAACTTCTTGTTTTAAATCTTCATCAGATATATCTGGAGTTTCTTCCAAGATTTCCTCTACTAAGCTTTCTATAATTTCATCATTATAATGATTACTCATTGCTAACCTCCCTTTTGAATTTCTTTAATCAATTCTTCTAACTCTTTATGTAAGATTTTTTGTATGTTATCTTTGTAAAAAGCAACTTGTTCTGGTTTATGATTACACTTTCCACATTGTTGTTGTGTTAGTATAATGATTTCTGTAATTACCTTTTGAATATAGTTTGTCATACCCATCTTAACCTCCTTTCTGTCTTCTCTTTTTTAGATACTCATTATATATCATCTGTTTATTAAAGAAACCACCCTGTGAAAGTCTATTAAATTCTGAAGAGTATTCTACTGGTTTAGATTTCTCCCTTACAATACGTTTTCCATTATTCAGAATAGCTTTACCTGCTTCTGTCCATGTAACAGGCTCTTTACTTCCAGATGGATTAGCTTTTACAAATGCATGAGGTATATCCACATAATGAATGACCTCTCCATTAAAATCAAGCCAAGTGTACCTGAATGTTTTCTTACTATTATCCTTAGCTATATGCTTTCCATTAGAGAATTGTCTCTTTTCGTGTACCTTATCCATTGTCATCTCCCTCCTCATATGATTCATAATCATATGTTAGATTATTAAAGTTAAATTTAATTAAGAACTCTCTTAATGGAGAGTGTCTTCTTGATTTGATTGTTGTAACATTCCTATAGTCAGAGTTGATATCTCCACCTACACCTAACACTAGGTCAGCATGAGATATAATCCCTGCTTTTGCCTCAAGTAAATCATCAGCTTTAGGGAATGGCTCATCTTTATTTAATTGGTGTGCAGTAATCATAATAAGATTCTTATCTTGAGCTATCTTCTTTAAATTAGATGTAATATTTTCTAGTTCATGTCTTCTCTGGTCAGCTTTTTTAATACCACTTACCACACCTAGATAATCTAGGAATACTACATCTGGTTTTATCTTCTCAATCTCTAACTCAAGCTCTGGTATTGTTAGCTCTGAGTAACAACAAGCATAGAAATCTGGGAACTCATCAACAGATAGTAATCTTTTCTTCAACATGGTTTCACTAAAATCTTTGATAGAAATGTATAATGTTTTCATGTTATTCAAACACGCATCTCTTACAAATGACAACATGATACTGGTCTTACCTCTACCAGTAAATGCACAGATGACAGCTAGTTCTTCTTTGGTTAACCCATAATGAAATAGATAGAACAAATCTGGTATCTCATTCATCTCCATCTCTGAAAACAACTTACTCTTTGTATCTCCTTGAATAGAATTCATTGTAGAAATACCAGAAATTTGTTCCAACTTACTATCTACTGTATCTTCTGACTGTAAGATACTACCTATTCTATGTAATCTGTTGTTCGCATAGACTGTACGAACTGCTCTATGTCCTACAAGATTGGACACACCTTCAGGCATATCCCTAAAGAACAGGTATTCATCAGAGCTCAAGGTATCTTTTACAATAGATAAGAAGTCATCTTTAGTTAGGGTATCTTTTTCTTTTTTAATCTCATCATACAGTACATCAAATGGATACTCAAAGTACACAGTATCTAACAAAGGATATAACTGCTGTCGCTTGTTGCTATCAAACAGGAAAGCAAACAGATTTAAATATATATTTTCCACTAGTATTCTCCCGAGGTATACACCAGTATATAATAGTTGACATATCTTGTCAACTATTATACTAGTTACCACTCTCTAACTGGTATTCGTTCTCCCATTAGTTCTATATTTTCTTTGTACCAACTGCCTGTGTGTACAAAGATAGGTTTATTAGTCATCTTATTTTTATACTTATTACATTCATTCCAATCATAAGCCCCACCATCTGTAAAAAATACCAAGCAATCTTCTGGTTTAGCATACTTAAAGATAGTGCTAAAAGCTGTACCACCACCATAGGTGTTTGCCTCTTGTAAAATCTCAGCTACTTGATTAACCCGAAAGGTCTTGGATATTCGGGTATCAAAGAACAGAACTTCATGTTGCTCTCCATGTATACCAGTATGTTGTAGGATATTGTTAAGTCCTTTCTTCACAACCTCTAAGTCCATACTACCAGATACATCTATTGCAAATAGGAATCTATTCTTGTTTCCCCCCAAAGCATACCCCCTCTTGAGTACATCATTGCCTATCTCCTCATGAGGCTCACGCCTCCATGAAGTAGTTTTGGAATACTCTAAACGATTACGCACTTTGCGTAACAACTCATCAACCCACTCATCTTTCTTAACAGGTTCAAATAAAAATTCATAATCTACACCTTGTCCTTGTTCCATTCCAGCACTCATACCGCGTGGAACTGACTGTCCTTTTTCTTGTGCCTCTTTGATACCCTGTTCTAAAGTATGGGTAATAATTTCTTGTTCCACATCTGGTATACCCTTCTGTTTCCACAGTACATCATTAATGTTTTTACGAATCCACTTCTTTAGTTGTGGTATTTTTTCTCTGAGTTTATTAAAGAGTATTTCTGGTGGTAGTATAGGCAAACCTTGTCTTTCATAGGTACAACACAGTCCAAGTCTATCCAGAATTTTTGGATTGGCTATGTGCATATGAATAGAACAGTCAGCTAAGATATTAAACAACTGTTTTTCCAAGTCATTTTTTAATGTACTCATATAATTCAAATGCCCAAGAGTACCATGCCCTATCTCATGTTGAATGAGTTGTATCAACAACTCATTGTCCTTGGTATCTAATATGGACTGCCCTATATGTATAGAGAACTTGCCTTTCTTTGCAAAACAAAAGGCTTGTGTTCCTTTGTCTTTGCTAGTTACGAAATCTATCTTATCTACCATGTATATTAGCCATGTATCTTTACCTTTGAACGTAACATAATCATGTATATTAAAGTTCTTCATCTTCACTCTCCTCTGGCAAAGGGTAAAAGGCATACACCTCTGTGCCTTTGTCTTGTTCTAGTTGAAAACCCTGACCTTTTAGTTTCTTTCCATAGCCCTGCCAAGTATATTCAACAGGACATTGAAGTAGCCAGTCTTCAAATAGTTTTCTTTTCTCTGCTTTATCCATCATCTTACCTTCCTTTGTCTTCTTTTTTTCCAAGTATTAATCTTACTTGGTTGTGAATACCTAGATTTATAAACACCTGTAAATCCTTGTAGATAATCCGTGTTACCCCACTTATTAAATGGAATAAACCACATAAACTTTTTCTTATTTCTAAAGTAATCAAACATGGATAGAGTGTGCCCATAATATCCTGCTTTTTTCTCAGTAAGATTAAGGCACTCATCACTCCATGTTCTATCATCTTTAAGTGGAGTATGTATCATGTCATCTGGAAATGGTAGCTTAGTTTCATTACACCATCTAAGATATATATCATTGTTTATATTCCCATCTTTTCTACTGATATAAACCACAGAGAGCCAGTATTTACCTTGATAATCATTACCATCAAGAGCAGAATTAAGTATGTTATCTGGTTTATATTCTCCAAAGTCTTGTAGTCTTCTATAAGCATCTTGACTTTGCTCTTGATTAAATTTAAACATAGTCTTTGGTATCAGCTTACACCCTATGATACATTGGATATCCTTTCTTGATGGTAGAGATTCTTTCCATTCAAGTACCCATTTTGAGTATGGATATTCAGTACCATCTGGATTCTTACTAATAACAAGAGTATCACATGGTTGATACTCTCTCTTACCCACTCGTGATACCTCTATCCATGGCTCTTCTGTACTATCTAGACTTCCTACATAGGTGTGTGAATTATCAAAGTATCTTCGGGTAAGTTGACTTGAACACACCACTTCACTATGGTTTTTCCACTTACCAGTAGAAGTATGTTGTTCTTTATGGTATGTTCTACCATAAGAATTACCCTCAGATTTGTAGGTATTAACACCGACTGTTAGGGATTTATACTTGTTCTTCTTCTTTGATTCCTTTATCTCTTTCATCAAACTCCTCTCCATCACTATCCCATTTATAGTACATATTATCTACCTTATCAGTAAAGACATGGAGTAACTTGTGCATTTCTTTACCAAGTTCCCGTACAAATTCTATGTTGAACTTGTGTCTTGCTATATTAGGGAAGTTATCCATCAAGATATTATGGTTAGTTTCATATATCTTAATGAAGTCTTCAGCATTGGTAGTTGCAAATTTCTTTAACAACTTACACAATCTTTTAGCTTGATACGTAGTGCTACCAATCTTAACAAATTCTATGAAATGTTTAGACACATCAGCAGGATTACTGATGGTAGCTATGAAGTTATTAAACAACTCATCATCTTCTAGGATTTTAGTGTACTCAATATCTTTATTACCTGTTAACATATCCATGATACTTGGAACTTGTTTAGGTGGGAACAAACCAGAACATAACAATCTAAGTACAGCTCGTTCCTTTAAGATATTAGGATTAATCCTTGAGTAATGTTCTAAGAAGTGCACACTCTCCATGTTAGGAATTTGTTTAGGAAGTGTGGGTTGCATGGTATATACTTCCTGCATATAGTTAAGAACATCTGAGAAAATAGATTCTCTTTGTTCATATTCAAATGGTACAAAGATTGACCTAGCTTTTAGTGGCTCTGAAAGAGAATCACTCTCGTTCATAGCACAAACTATGACACTTCCACTAGGTAATTTTCTTCCACGAATTGTACCCTCTCTCATTAGAGTTAAGATAGAGGCATGGAGTTCATCTCTTGCCTTGTCCAACTCATCAAAGAAAAATATACTTGGCTCATCTGTCCACCATGCAGGTTTAAGATAAGTTAATGTATCTTCTTTAAGATACTTAGGATATCCTAGCACTTCATCTGGTTGCTCATTCTGTAATAGAACTTTCACAATAGGTAGCTTGAGTTGATGAGATAACTCATGCTGTACCCACCATGTTTTACCAGAGCTAGTCTTTCCTACCAAGACTGGTACTTTAGAATTAAGTAGTCCAATCTTGCGTTGTAGTTTGCAACTATCTAATACTATTTGTTTGCTTTCTACTGACATATTCACTCTCCTTATTGTGTTAATTTCAATTTATCATTGACCAAATGTATGACTGTATCTTTGAATGTAATACAATCTTCATCATTCCAATGTTCAATTGCTTCTTTAATTAATTCCAGTAATGTATCAATGTCATCAACATCTGCAACATTCTCTGGTGTTGTAGTATCTACATCAAAGTTTGGTATCTCTGTTGTAGGTACTCCAATACTTTCTAATACTTCGGACATATCTAACTCCTCTGTATTATCTACTACCTCTGTGGCAGGTGTACTCACAGGAGTATTAGTAGAAGTTGTGCTCTTAGCCTTCTTCTTAGCAGGACTGAGCTTGTAATAATCTCCCTTCAAAGT
>LUML01000231.1_pt1 | contig 11252 bp, 16 predicted proteins | sample 729661 | NCBI WGS metagenome assembly LUML01 (sample SAMN03860264, study PRJNA289734) | marine metagenome | biome: seawater column; feature: ocean; material: water; isolation source: Red Sea water column Station 22 - depth 10m | place: Saudi Arabia: Red Sea | collected 2011-10-15 | depth 100 m | reverse complement strand
AAGAACATCGAAAGAAACTCACGTTTGCAACCATGGACGGAATATGGATTGATAAACGTAATAAAAGCGGGAACCTTTATGCAATATAAAAGTAATTAATGCATGAGCCCTTTAAAAAGCTTGCGCGAACAAACATCTCGTGTTATATTAAATAGAGGTGATATAATCATTGATTTGGTTACTGGTTTTGCTGGTACCCTCTTGACTCGCGAACGCCATATCGACCCTATAGATGACGATGTGTTTTTGTGGGAAGTTCAATGGTTGTATTGGGTAGGTCCAATTATTGGCGGTATTATTGGTGCTGTAATAATGCATTATATCTATACAAAACCAGCTGAAAAAGAAGCATAATTCTTTTCCAAACGTTTTTAACAATTTTTCCAAGTAAGTTAATGGGTTCGTAGCTCAGCATGGATAGAGCGAGTGCTTGCGGAGCATTAGGTCGGGGGTTCGAATCCCTTCGGATCCGTTTTTAATATTATTATTGACGGCAAAAATTACCTAGAAATTTAACATCTATGTATTTTATAGTTAAAATCTAATACTTTAAATGATTACCAGCGTGAGGTTTTCGGATGTTAAAAGATAAGATTGAAAATCTAAAAAAAGAAAAGGATGTAGTAATTCTTGCTCATAATTATCAAATTCCTGAGGTTCAGGATGTAGCTGATTTTGTTGGTGATTCCTTAGGACTTGCACGTCAGGCTGCAAAAACTCCTCACAAGACAATATTATTTTGTGGAGTTCACTTTATGGCTGAAACTGCTGCAATTATTAGTCCTGAGAAAAAGGTTCTCATCCCTGATGTTGCTGCAGGTTGTTCACTTTCTGATTCAATAACTCTTGATCAATTAAAAAAATGGAAACAAGAACATCCAAATGCAATTGCAGTTGGTTATGTAAATACAACAGCTGAAATAAAATCTGAATTAGACTATTGTTGTACTTCTTCTAATGCTGTTAATGTAGTAAAAGCAATCCCTGAAGATAAAGAAATTTTATTTCTACCTGACATGTTCTTAGGTTCCTACGTGGCTAAGATGACTGGTAGAAAAAATATGTCTATTTGGGCCGGAGAATGTCATGTTCATGCTGGAATAACTCCTGAAGATGTTAAAGAAAAATTAAACACCTTGAATCAAGCAGAATTTTTAATTCATCCTGAATGTAGTTGTACAACTCCAATGATGTATGATGTTGCAAATGGAAGTTACAAATCAAATCAAGTCCAAATTCTATCCACTGAAGGAATGATGAATCATGTTAAAAATTCCAAATCAAATGAATTTGTAGTTGCTACTGAAACTGGAATTTTGTACAGAATGAAACAACAAAATCCTACAAAAAAATTCATTCCTGCTTCAGAACAAGCCGAATGTGAATATATGAAAATGATCACTTTGGAGAAAGTCTATAATTCTCTACTAAATGACACTACTGTTGTCACTGTCCCAAAAGACACCGCTGATAAAGCCAGATTGGCAATTGAAAGAATGTTGTCTATAAGTTAAGAAATTTCTAAACTCAGATCAATTCCATCTACTGAATTTGTAATACTTCCAATTGAAATCATATCTACATTTGTTTTTGCATACTTAGCAATATTTTTTGAATTAATTCTACCTGATGCTTCTAAAACAACTTTTTTTCTTAATTTCAATTCAGTTAATTTTTTTATTGTTTTGTTAATTTGTTCAGGTGTAAAATTATCTAACATGATTATGTCTGCACCCATTTGTGCACACAAAATTGCATCTCTTTGTGTTTCTACTTCAATCTCAATTTTCCCTCTTGTTTTCTTTGCTTTACGTAAAATGCTCTCAATAGATTTTTCCACTGCCAGATGATTATCTTTAATCATAATCATCTCATTGAGTGTCATTCGATGTTTTTCTCCTCCTCCTATCTTTACTGCCTCTTTATCAAAGAATCTTAGTCCCGGTGCTGTCTTTCTTGTTGCAAAAAGTTTTGATTTTGAGCCTGTTTGTTTAATCTGTTTTTTTAGATCATTTGTTTGTGTTGCAATGCCACACATTCTTGAAAGTAAATTCAGTGCAGTTCTCTCACATGTTAAAACATCTTTTGCATGGCCATTTATTGTTAGAATTGTTTGATTTGCTTTTGCAAAGCTTCCATCTTTTTTGTTAATCTTTACTTTGCATTTTTTAAATGAAAAAAGTTCCTTTGCAAATTTTGTTCCAGCTACAACTGTTTTCTCTCTTGTAATGATTCTAGATGTTATCTTCTTTTTTTCTAATAATTTACTAGTGATGTCACCATCTCCAACATCTTCATCTAAAAATCGTTTTAATTCTCTTTTTGGAGAATATTTCAATTTACGTTACCTTTAATGCGTACTTTCCTGGTTTGTCAATTCCAAGTGTGTTTGCAATTTTTGATGCAGTTGGTTTTACAACTAAAACAATACCGTTCCAATCTGGTGATAAATCCGTTGATTTACAAGCAGGGCATACTTTTGCTGTTGTAACACATCTACATTGTCTACATGCTAATTCTTTTGCCAATTATTTTTCCTCTACTGCAATTTCTTCTGCATCAACTTCTTCACCGTTTGCTTTTGCAATCTCTTCTTTAATCCATTCTTCTGTTCCTAAGAATGGTTGTCTACATGTAATTCCAATTTTTCCCATTGTTGCTGCTTTACCTAATGATACTGCAGTAATTCTTGTTCTTAACATGGAACCCACTTTTAATGTTCTACCACTTTGATTTGCAATGATCATTCCTGATGCGACATCACTTTTCAAATAATCATCCATTACTTGTGACAAGTGCAAAAGTGCATCAGTTGGTCCAATTCTTACAAATGCGCCAAAGTCTGTAATGTCTACAATCTCTCCTTTAACAATCTCTTGTAATTTTGGATAAAATGTTAATGCATTAAATTCTACTCTGTGGAAAGTACCTCCATCTCCTGGTATCATTTTTCCCATTGGTTCCACTTTTGCATCCATCACCATAATGATGTATCCTAACTCTTGATTGATCATACTTTCATATTTTGATTTTAGAATACTTTCTGCTGCTTTCTTTAGAGTGGTTCCAAATAGGCTTGGTGGAATTCTTACAATATCTACTAGAGTTGAAACCGAAAACAATTGCAATTTTTTGATGGAATTTTTATTTATGAACCTTTGGGTAATTTTTGGGATTTTTTTCAAAAAATTTCAATTTTCTACCATCTCTTAACCCAAAATTAGCATCAAACATACAATTAGTTTGGACTAAGTTAATCATATTTTAAATAAAGAGAATCTGTAATCTGCACAATGGTTGGAGTAGATCAAGTATTAGAAAAACTGGCAACAGTAATTGATCCTGATTTGAAAAAGGATATTGTTTCAATGGGAATGATCAAAGACCTGGAACTCAATTCAGGTGATTTGAAATTTACTTTGGAATTAACTACTCCTGCATGTCCATTCAATGATGAAATTGAAGCTGACGTTAGAAAAGCTATTGATGATATTGATGGTATCGAAAATTTTGATATGAAAGTTACTGCAAAAGTGATGGAAGGTCGTTCATTAGATGCTGATGAAGCTATGGCTACTGTCAAAAATGTAATTGGTGTTGCAAGTGGAAAAGGCGGAGTAGGAAAATCTACTGTCTCATTAAATCTTGCACTTGCATTATCACAAACCGGTGCAAAGGTTGGATTACTTGATGCAGATATCTATGGTCCAAGTATTCCATTAATGCTAGGAATGAAAGATGGTGCAATGGAAGTTGAAGATAATAAATTACAACCTGCTGAATTTAATGATCTAAAAGTTGTATCTTTTGGATTCTTTGCTGAACAAGAACATCAAGCAGCAATTTATCGTGGACCTATCATCTCTGGAATTTTAAAACAATTTCTAGTTGATACAAACTGGTCAAATCTTGATTATCTGATTGTAGACTTACCTCCTGGCACGGGTGACATTCCTCTGACTTTGGCACAAACAATCCCAATCACTGGAATTCTTGTTGTAACAACTCCTCAAGATGTTGCAAGTAATGTGGCAGTAAAAGCAATTGGAATGTTTGATAAACTAAATGTCCCATTACTAGGTGTTGTTGAAAACATGAGTTACTTTTCATGTCCTGATTGCTCAAACAAACATTACATATTTGGTAATGGTGGAGCAAAAAAAATTAGTGAAAAACATGAAATTCCATTCTTAGGAGAAATTCCACTTAACTCTGGAATTATGGAAGGTTCTGATTTAGGTAAACCTGTTATGATGACAAATTCTGAATCACCAAGTGCAGATGCATTTAGAATAGCTGCAAAAAATGTTGCAGCACAGTGTAGTATTGTTGCAGCAAAACTACAAGAAGAAATGCAAGCTGAAGCACAAACTGAAACTCAAGCAGAAACTCCTGCAAATTAATCTCTTGTTCTTACCAGAAAACCTTCGCAACGAATTAAAAACTCCTCTAGGAAAACTAATCACAAATGATTCCTCTGAAAAAGAGGATTATATTAGAAAAATCTACTCTGAAAAAGTTGTCATAACTGTAGGAGATGCAACTTCTGAATTATTGTTACAAATGGGACTAATTCCATTATTACACATAATTGACGGACAAGAAAAGCGCGAAAAACGTTCTCTTCCTTTGGCAGATGCTATCAATACTGAATTGATTGTTAAGAATAATCCTGGAGAAATTAGCTCTGAAAGCTTTAATCTTGTAAAAAATATCTTTAAGGAAAAACCTCCAATTAGGTTAGTAGTAGATGGTGAAGAGGATCTTTTAGTATTGCCTGTTTGCTTATTTGCACCTGAAAATTCGGTTGTAATGTATGGACAACCAAATGAAGGCTTGGTCATTGCTGAAATTACTAATGAAGTAAGAGACAAGGTTCAAAAAATAGTAAATCAAATGAAATAAGGGATGATGAGACGGTGGCTGTATGACTTGTGATTACAACACTAAACTCTGACCATCTTTTACAATTAGCCAAGATCATTTGACATTCTTCAATAAAGTCTAAAATTTTTAATCTAGTCATGAAGCTGGATGATGAACTTCGTTTAGTGATACTTGAAAAAGTAGGCATATACTCAAAACGATTCTCAACTCCTGAGCCACAAGTGTTTTTCACAAACAAGGAAGTGATGGCTGCACCAAAAGAAATTACCGAGGGATGTAGAACTACAGCCTACAAGTACTATGGCGTCTCATACATGGAAAAAAACACAATTTTCATCAATGTAAAAAAAATCCCTGATGAGAAGACTTTGGAAAATACAATCGTTCATGAATTGATCCACCAAAGATTTCCATATCTGAGCCATGGTAAGCGTTTCAACAAATTAGTCCGTCAGGGACTTAGAGGAAAGACATTTGATCCATACAAGAAAAGAAATTCTCCTCAAATCTCTTGTTGATTTATATTCTTCAGGGATTCGTTTTTCAAATATAAGATGGCTACTGATAATTTTCTGGGTTTGCCTATAGAGGTAATTATTCCAATTCTTGCCGCAATTGCATCATTTGTAGTTGCAGCCGGATATACTGGTTGGGTTGCCAAACAAAACCCTGGTACAAAACAAATGCAGGAAATATCTGAAGCCGTAAGAGTTGGTGCAGCAGCATTTTTGAGACGTGAAATGAGAATTATTGTTCCAATAGCAATTGGATTATCTGTTATCATTGGATTCTTTATTGGTGATTCAAACGGAATTGCTTTTGCAGTAGGTGCAACACTTTCTGCAGTTGCAGGATTTATCTCACTAAAAGTTACAGTTAAAGCTGCAGTAAGAGCAGCACATGCAACAGGTTCCGGTTTAGGAAAAACTTTTGCTATTACATTTAGAGGCGGTGCAACAGTAGGTCTTGCAGTTCCTGCAATGGCATTAGCTGCAACCGCAATTTTGTATATGATTTATCCAAACCCAATTACTATTGCCGGTATCGGAATTGGTGCAAGTCTAATTGCATTGTTCATTAGAATTGGTGGTGGAATTTTCACAAAGGCTGCAGATATGGGTGCAGACTTGGTAGGTAAAGTCGAAGCAAACATTCCTGAAGACGACCCACGAAACCCTGCTACAATTGCAGATAACGTAGGTGATAATGTAGGAGATGCAGCAGGCATGGGCTCAGACGTATACGAATCATACATTGTAACAATTTTAGCATCATTACTAATTGCAGCACTAATCGGTTCACCAGAAAACTTTGCATACCCAATCTTAATTGGAGCATCCGGACTGGTAGCATCAATCATTGGTACTGCAACAATCGGTTCAAGAAAGATTACCGATGTTATGAAGCCGCTGAATATCTCATTCTATGTATCAGCAGCAATCGCAATTGCACTAAACTTTGTATTTACTTACATGATTTTGGGAACAACTCCAATTGCTTACGCATTATTTGGCGCTACAGTCATCGGTGTAATTCTGGTTCCAGTAATACAAAAGATTACAGACTATTACACAAACGCAAACTCTAAACCTGTTGTAGAAATTTCTGAATCTGCAAAGTGGGGTTACGCATCATTAACATTAATGGGAATCATCAAAGGATTACAATCAACCGGACCATTCATGATTGCACTTGTTGCAGCAATTATCATTTCATTTGCAATTACATCTGCAGCAGCACCAGAAGGTACCGACCCATTACTATACGGAATCTTTGGTACTTCACTAACTGCAATGGCTATGCTATCTCTTGCAGGAATTGTTCTTTCAATTGACGCATTTGGACCAATTGCAGACAATGCAGGTGGTATTGTAGAAATGACAGAAATGGGTGAAGAAAATCGTAAAATCACTGATGAAATTGACGCAGTCGGAAATACGACAAAGGCTGTAACCAAAGGCTTTGCAATTGCAAGTGCCGCACTAGCAGCATTGGCAATGATTCAAGCATTCCTTAGTTGGTGGATTAATTCCATTTATCATCACAGGCCAATTAATCAGCGGTGTAGAACGTGCAGCAAAGAAAATGGTCTATGAAGTAAGAAGACAATTCAAAGAAGATCCTGAAATTTTAACCGGTAAATCAAAACCTGATTATGCAAAATGTGTAGACGTTGCAACACTTGCATCAATCGGAGAATTATGGAAATCAGCATCAGTAGCAGTGGCAGCACCAATCATTGTCGGTGTATTGTTAGGTCCATCTGCAGTTGCAGGTCTCTTAATGGGAGCAGTTGTCTCTGGAATCTTCTTGGCATATCACTTGGCAAACACTGGTGGTGCATGGGATAATGCAAAGAAACTCATTGAGATGAAAGGTGAAAAGGGTACTGAAGAACACAAAGTCGCAGTAGTCGGTGATATCATTGGTGATCCTTACAAAGACACAGCAGGTCCTGCACTAAACACAGTAATCAAACTCTTGAACACAATTGCAATTGTATTTGTTCCTGTCTTCTTTGCAATTATTGTTTTATAGAATATTTAGAACATTTTTACTTCTGAAAATCAAATTTTTGTTGTGGATCACAAACTTTGGGATGATTTAGCAGCTGATTATGATAAAAGTGTAGAAGATAATCAAACTCCAATAATTACTAACTATCTAAAAAGAGAAATTGAAATCCTAACTTCAATTTGTAGCAATATTACCACTTCTGATAAAAACTATTCAATTATTGATATGGGTGCAGGTACCGGAAGAGTACTTTTTGCCCTTGACAAAAACCTAAAGAATAATTCTCTCGAATTCATTGGAGTTGAAGTCTCAGAACCTATGTTGAATAGAGCAAATCAAAAAAATCAAAATTACAACGCCTCATCAAATATCAAATTTCTAAAACATGATCTAACTGAATCAAATTTACCTGAATATTTTGAATCTTCTGGACCTGCTATAGTGATGTGTTTGTACAATACATTGGGTGTCATCCCCTCGGATAAACGTCAGATGTTTGTTGATAATATGAAACGTATTGCAGGAGATGATGGTCTGACAATACTTACTGCTTTTAATGGAGATAATTTTGGATTTGTGGCACCAAAAATGTATCATCCTATGATGCCTATGATTAAACAAATAGATGATAATTCGTTTGATGAAAAAAATAGAATTTTCCAAAATAATCTTGGTTTTCGTAGTCAATGGTTTACAAAAAATGAATTAAAATCTCTACTGCATACTGAAGTAGATCCTATTCCAATAGATGTCAAAATTGATGACAAATTACATACATTTGGAAATGTCTATCTAGATAGAAAAATAAAATAAAAAAAGATTACAGAATTAACAGCCTTCCATCTTTTGGATGAAGTAGCCTTTTTCTTTAATCTCGTTTTCTACTGGTTCTGGGGCACCTTGTGTGTGACAGAATTGGCATTCCTCTCCTGTTACAGTTGCACCTTCTTCACCAACAGTTGCTAGCCATTCTTTTGCATATGCAATAGCTTGGTCATGATCTTGCTTATCGGTGATAACATCGAAATGCATGGTATGACCATCTTTGGCTTTAACATAAGTGTCGTAGACGTGTATGTCCATGTTGATGAATCAAAATGAGTTCTATTTAATTTATGACTCTGTTATTGGAATCTGTTTCACGTTCTCATTTTCTAAAATGAAACAGTTCATCTCTTTTGTTGTCCCTGAATAAATTATCCATGGGAATGGATTTACTCTCATGAATTTTTTATCTGTTTCCGAGGGACGTGCTTCTGATTCTGGATGTGAATGAAATATACAAACTATTTCCATCTTTGATTCTTTTGCAATTTGATCTACTCGAAATTCTTCATCTGGCGAAATTGTAAATGTAACTCTAGATTTTTCAGTATTTTCTGTCAAAAATAATTTTTTAACAATCCAATTTTTTTCATCTTCATTTCCAATTAAAATTGCACATGATTCGTATGGTTTTTCAGATTCTGCATATTTTGCTAATTCTTGCTTATCCTTATCTGATAATATGATAGTTTTATTCACTATTGTTATTCTGTGGACTCTTCTATAATTATTGTTGATACCATCCATGGGTGTACAATACACAAGTATTCGTAGGTTCCAAGATCTAATTTGTTAGTATCTAACTTGTAAGACTCTCCACTCATAATCATTCCTGAATCAAAAGTCTCTCCAAAGTCTACCGAACTTGTTGCAGTATGTGGTACATCATCTTCGTTCACCCACTCTATGATGTGACCTTGTGACATCCTCGCCTCATCTGGATCATAATCTGGATTTCCTTGTACATCTGAATCTGCTAAAATTGAAATCATGAATAGTGGTCCTTCTGGAATTACTTCTTCTACTACCACTTCTTCAATCTCTTCGGTTCCTGTTGTAACCAAGTATTGTTCAGGACTGACATATCCAAATGCAATCCAAAGTCCAATACCTGTTCCAAATGCAATGATAAAGATCACACCTACTGGTTTTGCGTATGTTGGCATTTTCATTGCAAAATATGAAATTACAATTGCTGGAATTGAAATCATAATCAACATTCCTGCAAATAATGGTAATGTTGAGTTTTCTGTCATAGTAGTGGCAAAGGTTGCAAATCCTAAGACAATTGAAATTACTGCTAATGCTGTAGCTTTGGTTCTATTAGTTGTAGAAATCCCTCCTTCTAGAATTCCTGCAGCCATTATGATTAATCCAAACATGAATAGAAGTCCGGTTAATGCATGCATTCCATCAATGAATGTATGGGCAATACCTGAATATGATACAACTAAGCCTGCTAAGCCAATAGCAGTAAGCCCTCCTCCTGGCATGATTAGATCCCAATTACTCAATTCTGCTTTGATGCTTTCAGAGTATTATTTTATCCTTATGTAACAAAATAGATCGTAATTAGAAGGGAATAAATTCGATATAGCGAGAAATGTGGTATATTGGGAATAAAAGAAATCATTGAAATTTCGAAGCCAAGAATAGTGGTTCTTCTTGTTATTACTGCAGTAACCTCGATGTATGCTGCAAGTAAGCTAATTGGCCCTGAATTAGATATGTGGGGATTAATTCACATCATTATTGCAGGGGGTCTTGCTTCTGCTGGTTCTAGTGCATTAAATCACTTCTATGATCGTGACATTGATCCTCTAATGAAAAGAACAAGTACAAGACCAATTCCTTCTGGTCGAATTAAACCAAACTCTGTTTTAATTTATGGTTTGGCGGTAAGTGTGATTTCTGTTGTATATGGGGCATTAGCATTAAACTATGTATCTGCATTTTTCATTGCTCTTGGAATATTCTTCTATGTAATAATTTACACTGCATGGCTTAAGAGACTAAATTCATCTAATATTGTAATTGGTGGTTTCGCAGGAAGTGCAGCTTCCATGGCTGGTTGGTCTGCTGCAACTGGCTCTATGGACATTCTAGGTTTCTTGATTGGATTTCTTGTATTTGTATGGACTCCATCTCACTTTTGGTGTCTCGCAATGAAAATGAAAGATGAATATTCTGAAGCAAAGGTTCCAATGCTACCCGTACTAATTGGTATGCAAAAAACATCCACATACATTCTAGTGAACACTCTAATCTTACTTCCATACTCGCTAATGCTTTATGCATTTGGAATGGGTTTGGTATATACTGCAATTGCAGCAGCATCTGGCGGTTTAATGCTTGTATATCACTACAAACTAACTAAATTACCTACCTCTGAATTTGCATGGAAAGCATACAAGGTAACGGCTCCTTATCTAACAATAATTTTCTTGGCTGTAGCCTTAGATGCAGCTTTCCACTTTAGATTATAATTTTTTTATGAACTAGGAAAACTAGCTTCATAATCTTTTTCTTGAGTTTCTTTTATCTGTTCTTCGTATTCATCTTCTTCAACTTTTTCGGTAACAGCTTCAATTCGTCTATTTTCTTTTGTCACCCATGAAACGTTAATCAAACCCATTATTTCTAAATCTAAAAGGACTTTATTGAATTCTCCTTCTGTTATGACAGTTCCATCTTTTGTTAATGCCTTTTCTAATTCTTTATCTGTATAATTTTCCTTTTGTTTTATAATGTCTAATAGGTGATTTCTTATTGGAATTGCCATGTTAATCTATCCGTAAAATGTTTTGTCTGCCTCTCTAGGAATAATGCTTGATGCGCCTTCTTTAATCTTGTCATACCACGTTTCAACTTCTTTTGTAATTGATGGTCTAATCTTTTTCAATCCGGCAGCAAAGTCTTTACTTGAAATCTCTTTTGTATTGTTCTGCATTGCTTCTACTGCTGCCTCTCTACATAATGATGCCAAGTCTGCACCTGAATAACTCTGTGTGGCAACTGCAATC
>LUML01000252.1_pt1 | contig 11298 bp, 10 predicted proteins | sample 729661 | NCBI WGS metagenome assembly LUML01 (sample SAMN03860264, study PRJNA289734) | marine metagenome | biome: seawater column; feature: ocean; material: water; isolation source: Red Sea water column Station 22 - depth 10m | place: Saudi Arabia: Red Sea | collected 2011-10-15 | depth 100 m | reverse complement strand
TTCCTGAATAAGAGCCTGTTCTTTTAATTTTTAATTCAGGGTAAGCAGCAGACTTAGTAAAGGAGCCATCACCAACTACTGATAATGTTTCGGACGGAGACGTAGTTCCGATGCCCACTCGCGAGTTAGCCAAGTCTAGGCGAAGAATATCTGACCCTGAAGTTTCTCTAAATCCTAACCCGTTAGCACCCAGAACTATAGACGCATCCTTTTGGTCGGTGTCAGTATCTTTAAGACTAATAATTGCACCGTTTGAGTCTCCTAATGAAAGCGTGGGAGTTCCAGAATCGTCAAAGGTAAAATCATTTGTTCCTTCAATTGTTCCGTCACCTGTCCACACTCCAATCTGGTCATTTGCAGGAGTGCCAACTTTGCTCACGTCTCCACTCCCACCTGCTGTCTGCCAAGAACAGGTTCCATCCCCGTCTTCCCTTAAAAACTTTGTACCACCAGACTCTCCAGTAGATTTGATTTCAGTGCCCTCAATGTCAACATAAGCACCGTCGATTGCTGTGCCCTGCCAAACACCCGTTCCAATAGTGCCGACTGTCGCAAGGTTAGCTGCGCTTGTGATCGCAGCTTGTGTCGCACCTGTAACTGTTGCTGCTGTCCCAGTGGTGTCTTGATTGAGGGTTGGGAAAGTACAGTTTGTTAGTGTTCCAGATGCAGGTGTTCCAAGAGCAGGAGTAACTAGCGTTGGGCTAGTAGCAAAAACAAGTGCCCCACTTCCTGTTTCATCTGAAATAACACCAGCTAATTGCGCTGAAGTTGTAGCTGATAAAGCTGAAATATTATCTGTAGTGTAGACTCCATTCGTAACCGTGGCTGCATTCCCCGTGCAACTACCCGACGAACCAGACACATTGCCCGTAACGTCTCCTGTTATGTCACCGACAAAAGCTGTTGAAGTAACAGAGGAGAGTCCGGTTAATGTTGTGTCAAGGTTAAGTGTGACTGTCCCACTGGTTCCACCTCCGTTAAGGTTAGTGCCAGCAGTAACTCCCTCTATATCTCCAGCTACAGTCTGCCAAGAGCAAGTTCCGTCTCCATCTTCTCTTAAAAACTTTGTACCACCTGTCTCTCCTGTGGACTTAACTTCAGTGCCTTCAACATCAACATATGCCCCGTCAATCGCAGTACCCTGCCAGACTCCTGTGCCGATTGTTCCAACCGTTGCAAGGTTAGCTGCGCTCGTAATGGCAGCTTGAGTTGCTCCCGTTACAGTCGCAGCAGTGCCACTCACATTACCCGTTACATCACCCGTCACATCTCCGGTTACGTTGCCTGTAACATTTCCTGTAAGATCACCAGTAACGTCTCCTGTCACATCACCAGTAACGTCTCCAGTTAATCCGCCAACAAAAGCTGTGGAAGTTACGCTTGTTAGGCCAGTAATTGTAGTGTCCAGATTAAGAGTGACAGAACCACTCGTCCCACCCCCGTTTAAATTCGTTCCGGCTGTTACGCCAGTGATGTCTCCTGTCTCCGGTGTGAACCATTCCAGTGTACCTGCGCCGTCTGAAGTCCTTAAAGCCTGACCGCTTGAACCTACCGCAGCAGGTAAAGTAACAGTGTAGCTTGTAACAGTTGAAGGTGTGCCAATCCCGACATACTCCCCGCCAGCATCATCTTCTAAACGCAAGTCGGCAGATAGAGTAGTGATACCAGTAGAGGCAAGTGTGCCTGTGGATTTAACGCCAGCGGAACTGATCTGTAGTGCCGAATCGGTTGCGTCACCATCCTGCACTGTGTCTAGTGAACCTGTTACCCCACTGGCACTCGTTGTCTTGAGCAACTCCGTGTAGCTCGATGCAATAGTTCTTCCCGTTAGCGTAGCCATAACCTAAAACCCCCAAGCCTTCTTAATTTGTTTTGTCGTAAAGGTTGAGTTCTTCAGGAACCGTGAACCTTTACTTTGCTCTAATTTGTAATATCCGTCCTTAACCTGTTCTGCCTGTGTTGGAATCCTGACTTGCCCAGGAACAGAGAAACCCTCGCTGGCAATGCTGCGTTCATAGGTAACTCCGTCACGACAAATGCTTTTAGTGCCTGATGGCACTACTTCTTCAATCGTGGTTCCGTCCTTTGAGGTGAAAGAGTAGATGGGCATTTAATAACCTGCCTTCTCGTCCTCTTCTTCTGCCATTGCTCGTAGCATAGATTCTTCAGCTTCCATCTTGTCGGCTTGCACCTCTTCAGCGTCAGCTTTCTTCTCATCATGCTCCTTGGCATCATGGCTCACGTACTCAACGGGCTGACCATTGGCTGAATGAAGCTCGACATGAACACTGCCATCGTCGCCTATCTTTTTGACTTCACCCTCTACAGAGCTTAAACCAACTGTGTCACCCACTTCGGGAGAAACTCCCTCACCTGCTTCGTCGTCAGAGACTAATGCCTCCATTGGAATCTTAATCATTTCGCAACCTTTTTTCTTTCTATTGGAATGACCGTGGTGAGGGGGTTTCCCCCCTCCCACGGCAATAATAAGGGTTACTCCACCTTTAGGTTTCATAACTTGATTAGCTGTTAGGCAGTTGAGTTGCTCTTACTACGCATGATTGTGTAGTAGTTGCAATTCAGTCGTAACGCAGTCCAGAACATCTTAATTCCGGCAGTGGTTAGCTGGTTCAACGGGTCAGTCTTGTCAGCTTGATCGGTGATAATCACCTTCGGGCTGAATGGAGACTGACTAGCCAATTCCGGCACACCGTAAGCCTGTTGCCCAACAAAGAGCGTGGCGTAGATGTTTGCTCCTGCTGCGCGGTCTTTCGTACCGGCTGCGGAGTATGCGAATCGGTCATCATCGTCAGATGAGTAAACCGAAGACCAGCCATTGGTGGTAGTGATGAACTTGGCTCCGTAAAGAGAGCCAACCTCACCCTTGTACAGTTCTTCCACATTGCTGTACTGACTTGCGTTCAACCACTCGTTGATCTTCATAATGTCACTCAACACCTGTGGGCTGGTAAGTGCAGCGTACATTCCGCCTTTAGCGGGTTGTGCGCGATTCACTTTCAGCTTGGTCACTGCATCCAAAATGGACGAAGCAGCCATCACTGTGTCAGTGCCGGTGGCGGCATCAAAGGTGGAGTAGTCCGTACCGCCATCAGCGTACTGCTCGGTGAGCGTGTCGCTGTTGTCGAGGGCGGAACCGTCTCCATTCTCTTTTGCTGTGCCAGCAGCGTTGGAACCAACAACCGTGTTACGGGTGATGGTGTCCATGTCTAGGGCAGCATCTTCACCGTTAGTCTTGATCGACTGCTGTAAGCTGTTGAACAAGTCTGTGGCGGTGAGGATGTCAGTCAATTTAATGACCTGACCGCGTTGTGATAGTGTCTTCTCAATCTTGGCGAGTGAGAGGTTGCGAGTACCGCTAGGTGCAGTGCCTTCTGTCAGAGCTTCAATGTCTGAAGTAGAAGGTGCTCCGAAGCGGAACATGGTAATCGCCTTATGACCCGCCTTCGCAGGAAGGGGAGCCTTTTCGGCGAACTGATCCATAACCAATGCCTGAACAGCGTAGGACAGCAATTTCTTGCTGAAATAGTTCTGATACTGGTTGGAGAGAGTTGTGGTTGTCGTAGGCATAAGCCTGTTTCCTTTCCGTCAGTTTAACGTGTCACAACGTGATGCAATGGCTAAAGATTATCGTCATGCGCTGATGCGGCTCGCATTAAATACTGCGTTTGCTCTTCATCGCTCATATCATCAAATCCTTTTTCACCATCGGCTTTACCCGCTGTGAACCCGCCTGTAACTGACATTTTCTTTTCCAATTTGTTGTATCGTTCCTGTAATTCTGACAGTTCAGTAGATGCGCTTTTCCCTTTCTCCGCTTCCATCTGCATCATCGCGCCATTAACTGCTGCCTGTAATCCGTCAGGCATATTTGCCACTTGAGGATGTGCTTGCAGCAGCGCGTTCGCCCGCTTGGTTAACTCGGAGTCAGACTTTTGTAGGTCGGGATGTTTGAGCATCAATTCCTGGCGTTTTGATTCAAAGGTTTCCCAGTGTTTAGCTTCGTTGGCTTGCCTCACTGCCTGATCTTGCTTTTCGGAAAGTTCTTGAACCTTCCTGTCAGCCGCTTCAGCCAGCTTGGTTTCGCCTTCATCCCTAAACCCTCTTGCTGCTTCCTCGTAGTCCTTGGCCGTATGACCGTGCTCGTCGCGGTATCCTTGTGTCGCGGCAAGTTGTTGCCGCTGTTTCTCCAGTTCCGCGTGTGCCTGTTCAATGGCTTGCCGATCCCTCTTGTTTTGTTCCTTCACCTCATTGGCTTCGGCCCAAGTTTTATTCAAGCGTTCGCGGTTCTTGGCGTACTTGCTTTTCTCTTTCGGAGAAGGGGCTTTCGCCTCTTCCTGTTCTGTCAAAGAACTATCAGGTTCTTTATCCGCACTGTCTGCCTCCGGCTCCGGTGGAGTTTCCTCCGGTTGACTATCAGCTTCAGGTTCTTCCACGGGCGGGTACTCATTCTCCTCTGGAGAATCAATAACCATGCTCGGTTGGGCCAATGCCTCCAGTGTATGAACCGTGGTACGCATTCCGTTGGCGTACCCTGCTTCAAATTTTAATTGGTTGGTGTCACGTTGTGATACCACAGCCGCGTTTTGTCGCAGCACCATGTTCAATAAAATCCTCCGCAACCTGCGTCCGGACTTGGACACAAGAAACTGGCGCAGGGTGGCAACATCTTCAGCCTCCCATTCCGCTTCATCTATCCAAGGCATATGCCCTGAAAGTTTCCAAGCAACCCTGACAAATCTAATAAGTCTACTCATTGCTCCGCTCTTTTTCTAATCATCTCTTTCCTTGAAGGCTGCTGCGGCCCACCCTTTAAGGGCATCTTCCACAATAAGCGTTCTGCATTTTCTTTGGTCTGGTCATACTGTGGATAATTGTCTTGCAGAGCGGCCCATGCCGCCATCACATCCCTGTCATACCCCTCCTTTAAGGTAAATTCTCCCCCTCGCTTTGCCTCTCTCTCTGTTATAGGCCGATCCTTCCCTTCCAACATCATCTTCGCAAAATACTTTGCCACCCTCTCTGGCAATTCAGCATCCTTGATGTCTGTAACCATAGCGTATTCATTGGATTCCTTGGGAATCCATGCCTCATTCCCGTCCAAGTCCACCTTATGCCCCTTTGGCCCATAAGCCCCACCTATAGGAAACATTTTCTGCTCCTCGGCGGTTAGCTTTTCTTTCCGTCTCTTTTCCGTGCCGGTCGGGTCAAAAAATTCCTTAACGTATTCCGGAGTCCTTTGAACTGGTTTTTTCTTATCAGCCATAATTAAACGTCTCCCTGCTGTACCACCGCTTCAGTTTCCTCCACCATTTGCGCTTCGGGGGCTGGCATCTGTCCTGTGATCGCCGCCACTTCCATTTGTTCCTGTTCTTCCTTGGAAGGCATGAAGCCGAGTTGTACCAAAAATCCTTCAACATCTTTTCTTAATGCCCGTGCGTTATTTGTGTCCACCTGTTCGTAGGCATTTAAGAGTTCACCTAACCTTGCGCTAAAGGCTTGTTGTCCCTGTGGACTAATCATGGTTCCGCTTTGGGCTGATCTCTCTAGGAACTGCATCAGCACACCAATGCGTACCCGCGCGTCAATTCCCTGTTGCACCGGAATTTGTTCACCTACCAGCAGGGCAGGTATTAGTTTCTTCTCGGCAATAACCTCATCACCCTCCTTCTGGTTCGGGTCTTGAACCAGACGGGGAACAAGGGAGGGGTCTTCCAGTTCCAAAATGCTTTTGTCCAATTCAACCTGATTAATCCACGGACTATTCATAAACAGTTGTTTACGCTGAATAGCTTTATTCAGAAGCATGGCTTTACTTACCATGTCCATGCCTCCCCGTGGTTCCAGTTGGTAATCTTCGTGTAAGGCAACCGGATCAAGCGTTAAAGAATCTTCCAAGTACCGATACTGTAAATCCTGCTTGTCAAACTGAAGCAACAAACTCCATGCCTGACGGAAACAATCACCCAACGCCTGACGGAAGAGACGCAAACGCAAGTCCATGTTTTGTTGGGATTGAGCATTTATCGACTCAATCTCCGTGGCCGTGCGGCGATCTCTGTCAGCCATGATTCCGTAATCAGGAACCGTTACGCGCTGTTCGGCAATCGACTGCGTTTGCATCATATCCTTGTCAAAGTCCATTGGCGTGTTGGGCATTTGAACTGGGGCAATTCCAAAGGGAAGGATTTGCCCAGGATTAAGGCGTAGGTTGACTGAATTAGGTAAATCTCTTTCGGCTCTAAACAGGGGCTTGTTAAACAAAGTGGACGCATCCATCTTTTCATTCCAAGTCTTGTTCAGGGACGCTTCAAAGTTGCCAAGCATTTCGCATACTCCACGCGGAGAAAACCAGCCACCATCAGTAATCTCATACTTGGCAGAAGAGAAGGGGGGTAGTCCGTGGTCATAGGGAACCTTCATGGAATCGCGCAACTTCACATCGGGAGCTTGCGGAGAGAAACATTCCATTTCCCACTCACCATCCTCATTGTGCTGGTACACTTCCCACACCACCACCTGATCTTTTTCAGGGGAGAAAGTTAATCCTTCACGGTTAAGTTTGTTGTCTTTTAATTCATTACTGATACCTGCGTCTTCTTCCTGATTACCGACAATCTGTTTTATTACCTTGTCGCTTGTGTCATAAATTCCTGCTCGCTTATAGCTTTCCAAGCTCATTGGAATTACTTGAGTAATCCGGTCTGCCCCACTGATTTCCTTTGTCCAAGGCGGCACAATAATGTGCATGGGATCAATGGCCTGAAACTCCACCTGTTTCTTGTCGGGATTCCAGATGGTTTTAATAACCCCGTGACCACTGACGAGCATATGGTCAATCCAACTCATTACTTCGGTGGAATAATTACTCTTTTCATGGAGCTTATAGGAAAACCAATGCTCGGCTGCGGAAGTGAATCCGGCTAGTTGACTTCGCATGGGTACAAAAGTAGCCAGCACATCCAACCCCATAGCTTGCTGAAAGAAAGCTGGCTTGAGCTTGTTAATGGTGGTGTCCACCAAAGGGAAGTGCATGTCAGCCGCGTTAGGCCAAGGCTTTACTTTCCGGCGTAACCCGTCATTACGCATACGATACCAAAGACTCTGCCTTTGCTCCCAACGGGAGCGGCTTTTAATATCGTCAATAATCAGGCTGTAAAGTTGTTCGCTCATTTAGACTTTTTACGCTCTGGAAGTTTCTTGCCCTTGGGAGTTTCTTTCTCCCAATCCTTTGCCATTTTAGGCTTATTAGCGTACATCCACCTCCGTTGCCTTTTGCTTTTAAAAGGCATTATCTACCCCGTTTACGATTTCGCCCCCGTTTAGCCGCCTTATCCTTCTTGTCTTCCTTGGTCGGCTTGGTATGTCCGTATTTGTTAACTTTACCCATAAAATCCTTTAAGTGCGTGACTCTGATTCATGCGGCGCATTGAAGATGTATCTCACCAAGACTGCCGTTGATGCGATCTCCGCACCCAACACAACGTCACACACTAAAAGCCCTTTACCACAATGTGACACATTTAATCAATAGTTGGGTAGACGATTTTATTTCAAAAAGGATTCAAGTATTCCGAAATTCCTCCAGTTCTTTACTTCGGAATCTGTCAAGGAGCCTATTACGGCTAATTACGTCCCCCGCCTATCGGTCAGTAACTAATCTAGTTACGTCGGCATTTTTAGGGGACGAAAACCCCTATTATACGCCCCTATAATCTGACTTATACACAGTCAAACATCACCGGACTTGTTGTTACTTTCGTTGTTACTTTGTCTTTAAAATTGAATCTAAATTCAAAGCACTACGGAAAAACAGGGCTATTAAGAGATGGTGCGCACTGCTGGATTTGAACCAACAACCCTTGTTTTGTTCACTTCAACTCACATAAAACGGAATCGTAGCTTTTTAAATACCCCGCAAAAAAAGGGGGGTCTTTTTTTCCCAAACCTGTCAAGGAGCGTATTACGACGAATAAGGCTCCCATCTCCAAAAGGCAAAGTTATCCACAAAAGTTTCCTAGGGATATTGCATTTTTTAACTCAATAACCCCTGTTTTTAGTGTTCCGGTGGTTTCCTGAAAGTGGCTTATGATAAAATAGGTATGTTCGTAATTAAACGAAACCAAGATTATGAAAGTAAAAATTACAGACGGAGGCCGCAGCAATGCGGGGTACAAAGGCACAACAGGTGACTGCGTTACACGCGCAATATCCATCGCAACTGGCAAGCCCTATAAGGAAGTTTACAAATCTTTATTTAAGTCAAGCGGGGCAACCCCGCGCAAGGGAGTTTGGCGCAAGGACTACGACAAATACCTAAAGGGGTTAGGCTGGGAATGGGTTGCCTGTATGTCTATTGGGTCAGGGTGCAGGGTGCATCTTCGTGAGGACGAACTGCCAACAGGGATAATCATTGCGCGGCTCTCTAAACATATTTGCGCGGTGGTTGACGGAGTTATCCATGACAACCATGATCCCTCTCGCGGCGGGAGCCGATGTGTCTACGGGTACTACCGAAAGCCCTAGTGATCGACAAATTCTGTTGCCAATCAAAAAGCGAGGAAAATGATTGTCTAATACCCTGTGAACATCCCGTCTGGGACAGCATCATACTCGGCCATAGCTCCGGCTTCGTCGTACAACTGCTCAAGGGTGGGGCGGCTTAAAGCATCATATTTCTCCCAACTACCCCCCACACCGCCCCCACAACTAATAGCCCCCAACACTGCGTCAGCCCTGTCCGGACTAGCTAACCCCCTCAATTTCATCTTGTCTTTCGGTTCAAGGCCCAGCTTACCTTGCCGACTCACTTCCACCCGTCTTGAAACAAGCTGTTGATGGAGTTTCTTGTCATCAGGCAAGATCACTTCCTTATTAGCTATTGCCCTCGCGCCAGTGTGCCACATCTCCGCACCCCGATTCTGATACCTTGCATCAAACGGTTTACCTCCGAAATTAACCCTGTGTATGTCATAACCCGCGTCCATTAACGCATCACACAACGGTAAGCCCATCCCGCCTTCATCCCCGTATATCTCGTCAGCCACTAACCCGTGGCGGTCAAATAAATTAATCAGTTTACCAATGGTCTTGTTGGTGTCTCTTTCCTTCCAAGTCTCCATCTCCGTAATCTCATTGCCTTTCCGCAAACAAAACACCGTTTCATCTCCTCCAGCCGCAAAATCCACAAAAGCCACATTCAACCCCTCCCCTCTTTTCGGAGGGCTTTGTAAGGATTCCTCAAGTTCACGCAGACTCAAAACCACACCTTCATCACTGTCATCAACAAATTCCCCATAAATCATAGACCGAATCAAAGGACTCTTCTCCCCATACGTCCTCACCTGTTCGTCAATCCATTCCTTGGTCAAATGCGGGCAATCAAACGCCGTCACCGTAAACGTGTCCCACCTGTCTCTCTGCTTCGTAAAGGCTTCATAAAAGAATCCACTAGCAGCCCCAGGACTGCTCATCATCAATAACCGACTAGGCTGACATCTCTCTACCGCATGGAAAATCTTCTCATCCTGTATGCCCTTCGCTTCATCCACAATAAACATCAGATTCTCTGTCGGCCCCTGCCTATGCCAACCCTCCGCCTTATGCGCGTCACTCGCACTAAACCCAATCGCCCTAGCCCCATTCACAAACCTTAAACCACTTTGTGTCACCTCAAATCCATCGCCATTTGTCAACTGACTCGTAAACCGCCTGATAGCGGGCCATAACGCGCCCTCAACCTGTCTAAACACTCCAGCAGTACAAACACACAGACTCTCCGGAAAGTTCACCACATGCCAAACCACGGCCGCTGCGGCTACCATGCTCGTCTTGCCCGATCCATTGGCCGCTTTCAAAGCCACCCGACTCTCCTTGTAGTTCAATGCCTTCAACACATCAAACTGCCAACCATACGGCTTCTCGCCTAACCAACGCTCCGGAAACCATTGCAGGTCATAGGTCTTGCTCTGCTCCAGTTCTTTCTTCTGCTTCGCTGTAAGTCTTTTTGTTTTGGGCTGTTTTGGAGAGGGGGGTGCAGATGCAACCCCACCACGCTGGGGGGGTGGTGGGTCTGGGTCGTATCCTGGGTTTGGCTTGGGAGTTTTGGCTGGCATAATAAGACGCTAGTTTCTCAAACTACCGTTCCCTTTCAGAATATCCCACAATAACAGAGATATTATTAAGCGTCTGTAGCTTTGTTGACACTTTCTGCCGGACGTTTGGCTTGCGCGGCCATGACATTTTGAAGATTCACTGTCACTTGTGGACTTGATCCAGTTTGTGTTCGTTGTGCAAACTGTGAACCGTTGCAACGTTCCAGCAACCATGCTGCAGCTTGCCAATTCTTCTGCGCGTGCCTGTCTATTAAGCCAAGCAATCTCTTTTTGCCTTTCTCTTTAGCTAGAGAAAGGGATATCGCCAACTCATTCTCACCCTTATTCCTGTTTAACATCCGGCTGAATGCGGCTTCACTAATCCCTAACAGACTGGCAATCCTACCTTGAGGGAATCCCACGCTCAAAGCCTGTTTTGCCTCATCTAATTGCTCATCTGTTAGCTTCAGGGCTATTGGCTTTCGGCCAGTCTTTGGCTTGGCGAGTTTCTTTGATACGGGCTTGACTACTTTGATTGACATAATAAAAGCCTAGAAGTTTTAACTTCTAGGGACGGGGATTAAAAGCCAATTATTCAATTAATCGCTAATTGCTGTGAATAACGTGACACAATTATAAACGAAAAAGATATTGACGGGGAAAGGAATCGGCATTAATGTGATTTCAGCCGGTTAATTATGGCCGGTTAATGAAAGACTGGGACAATGCAAAATATAATACTTACCGAATTCCAGAGAGAACATTTGCAAAGGGCGCGGCGTTGCTTGGCAAATGCTCGCATGGATTTAATAAAAGCAAAAGATTTGCAAATTGAACGTGCAAACGGCAATGAGGAGCGCGGAACATTTGAGCACGCGCCGCTTTTGTCCATTATTGAAAATATTGAGAAAGAGTTGAACAGATTTAAAATCAATAAAATATAATATGAAAGAAATCACCAGAAATATTGGAAGCAATCGCGGCAATCGCCGCGTTTGGATTGAAGGCAAATCACTTGCCAATGAAGCTTGGAATAAAGGCACACGATACAAGCGCATTGAAACGGCCAATGGTTGGGAGCTTGTCAGGGATGAAAACGGGCCTTTAAAGATTGCTGGCGGCGAGAATAGGCCAGTGATTGACATTTGCGGCGATTACGTTGGCAAAACCTTGCAAGGCTTTGAAA
>LUML01000583.1_pt1 | contig 11303 bp, 18 predicted proteins | sample 729661 | NCBI WGS metagenome assembly LUML01 (sample SAMN03860264, study PRJNA289734) | marine metagenome | biome: seawater column; feature: ocean; material: water; isolation source: Red Sea water column Station 22 - depth 10m | place: Saudi Arabia: Red Sea | collected 2011-10-15 | depth 100 m | reverse complement strand
ATGTAAATATTTTTGATACTGGAATTCCTCTTCTTTTTGCAACTCTTTGTGGTGAGCGCATTGAATCCAGTGCATTGATAGTTGCTCTTACTAAATTAATTGGATTCCTTGAACCATAACTCTTTGCTAGGATATTCCTAATCCCAACACATTCAAATACTGCTCGCATTGCCCCGCCTGCAATAATACCCGTACCATCAGCTGCTGGTTGCATATAAACTTTGGAAGCGCCGTGCCTTCCAGTGGTCTCGTAGTAAATTGTTTCTTTATTAAGAGCAACTAGGCGAAGGTCCTTTCTAGCAGCTTGCATTGCTTTTTGGATCGCTAGAGGTACTTCTTTAGCTTTTCCGTAACCCATGCCAATTTTTCCGTTGCCATCTCCAACAACTGTAATTGCAGCAAATCCAAATTGCCTTCCACCTTTGACTACCTTAGCAACCCTGTTAACTGCTACTAACTTCTCAATCAAATCATCCATTTGTTTATCTGTATTCATAATTATTATCTTTAGAAATTAAGTCCTTGTTCTCTTGCAGCATCTGCTAGGGCTTTAACTCTCCCATGGTATAAAAACCCTGATCTATCAAATGCAACTTTTTCAATTTTGGCTTTCTTAGCCTTCTTTGCAATTGACTCTCCAACTATCTTAGCTATCTCTTTTTTACCTTTAGTTTTGTCATTAATTAGTTTCCTAACATCCGGATCGAGACTAGAAGCAGATGCAACAACTGAATTATCTTCAGGAGCAATAATCTGTGCATAAATATGCCGTGATGATCTATGGACGCTCAGTCTGTATTGCTCTAATTCTCTTATCTTAGAACGTGTTTTCCTAGATCTTCTTTTTCTTTTTATTAATTTTGCAACCATTTAGTTAAATCTCGCTTTTAAACCTGTTTTTTTGTTTCCTTAAGTGTAATTTGCTCACCTTTATATCTCACACCTTTTCCCTTATAGGGTTCTGGAGGTCTAATTGATCTTAATTCAGCGGCAACCTGGCCAACTTTCTGTTTATCAATTCCTGTAATAACTAGTTCGGTTTGAGATGGAGTAGAAATCTCAATTCCCTCAGGTATTTGATAATCTACTGGATGAGAAAAACCTAAAGTCAAATTGAGCATCTTGCCTTGAGCTTTTGCCCGATATCCCACGCCAACTAGCTCTAATTCCTTTGAATAACCCTCTGTAACACCCATAACCATATTATTTATTAAGCTTCTAAATGTTCCCGCTGCAGCTCTAGAAAATTTAGATTTTGAAGTAGAATTAACAGTTAACTGATCTTTATCTATTGTCACTGAGACTTGGCGAATCAAATTAAGTTGCAGTTCTCCTTTTTGTCCTTCTACATGCAATACCTCTCCTTCCTGAAGCGAAACCTTAACGGATTCAGGGAAGTTGACAGGTTGTTTTTCAATTCTAGACATAATTTAAGTCACCTTACATAGAACTTCACCGCCATGACCATCTTGTCTTGCTTGGCGATCACTCATAATTCCCTTAGAGGTTGAAATCACAGCTATTCCTAGACCACCCATAACTTTGGGTAATTCACTTTTAGATCTATAGATTCTTAATCCTGGCCTGCTTACTCTATTTATTTGTTCAATAACAGGTTTGCCTTCAAAATATTTCAAACCAATTTTTAAGTTACTCTTTTTGTCACCTATATCCTCAGTATCAATATCCTTAATGTATCCTTCTTCAAGAAGTACCTTTGCAATGCTTTCTTTGGTCTTGGAGTAAGGCATAGAAACAGATAATGCATTTATTTTATGGGCATTTCTGATTCTCGTAAGCATATCTGCTATTGGATCTGTCATTGTCATAATTCTTTCCTAATCTTTTTACCAGCTAGCCTTATGCAAACCTGGAATATTACCTTTCATTGCTTCTTCTCTTAATTTATTTCTTCCTAGGCCAAATTTTCTATAAAAACCTTTTGGTCTTCCTGAAATAGCACATCTATTCCTTAATCTAGATGGGCTTGCATCCCTAGGCATTTTTTGTAATTTTACTCTTGCATCGTTCTTTTCTTCATAGCTAGCACTTGAATCATTAATGATTTTCTTTAAAGCTGCTCTCTTTTGAGCGAAACGCTCGACCGTTTTAACTCGCTTTAACTCTCTTTGAACTAGTGCCTTTCTTGTCATTTAATTTTCTTCCTTATTTTTTGTTTCTTCTGCTGATTCTGCTTCTACTGGCTCTTCTGCTGATTCTGCTTCTACTGGCTCTTCTGCTGATTCTGCTTCTACTGATATTAATCAAGCGGTCTAGAAATTCATACATTCTATCTTTCCTAAGCGTTACTTTGACGCCTATTGGCATGCCCTCTCTTATTTTGAATGATGCAACAGATTTTTTTGCTCGAGTTATTACTGCTTTTTGTCCTGATAAATTTTCCATATCAGATTGAGCTTTCTCAATCGCTTTTTTGTCTTGAAGGACTTCTCCTACCCCCATATTAAGAGTAATCTTCTTGATCTCTGGCACTTGCATGAGGTTATTAAAACCAAGAGTTTTCTGTAAACCAGGTCTAATATCTTTTTTATATTGTTCCTTTAATCTTGCCATGTCTAAATGTCTACCACTTCATTATTAGATTTGAAATATCTTACTTTTGTTCCATCCTCTAACTTTTTTATCCCTACTTTGTCACCCTTATTTGTTATAGGATTCAGGAGCAATACATTTGAAATATGTATTGGCATTTCTTTCTCCACAATTCCAGACTCTTGGCCCGTATTTGGGTTTCCTTTCTGATGCTTCTTTACGATATTAATGTTCTCAACTAGAACTTTTGAGTTATTTAGGACACTCAATACTTGTCCAGTTCTACCCTTATCTTTTCCAGATAGAACAATCACATCATCGCCTTTTTTTATCTTATTCAAAAAATTACCTCTTAAATTACTTCAGGCGCCAAAGAAATTATTTTTAAGTATTTCTTGGCTCTAAGTTCCCTTGTAACTGGGCCAAAGACCCTTGTTCCAATTGGTTCTCTTTTATTATCCAGAAGGACAGCAGCATTCCCATCAAACCTTATAAGTGAGCCATCTGCTCTTCTAACTCCGTGCTTAGTCCTCACAACAAGAGCATCATAAACATCACCTTTTTTTACTTTTCCACGTGGAATGGCATCCTTAATAGTAACTTTGATAATGTCTCCAATCCTTGCATATCTCTTTCTGGAACCGCCAAGAACTTTGATACACAAAACCTTTCTAGCTCCACTGTTATCTGCAATATTTAAAACTGTTTCTGTTTGAATCATTATTATTACTCTTCTTGACCTGCTTTGATTACCTTAGTCAAAATCCAAGATTTATTTTTTGAAATAGGCTTTGACTCTTCAATTGAAACTGTATCACCAACCTTTGATACCATCTCTTGATCATGGGCTAAAATTTTTGATGTTTTGTATATGTATTTGTTATACAGAGGATGTCTCAACCTTCTCTGTATAGAAACAGTGATAGTCTTCTCCATAGAATTGCTAACTACAGTGCCTGTAATGGTTTTTTTAACTTTCTTTTCTGTTTCCTTAATCATTTGATTTCTCATTTAGAATTGTTCTTAGTCTGGCTATATCTTTTTTTATATTTTTAAACTGGCTTGTATTAGATAACTGACCAGTTGCTGCCTGGAGCTTTAACTTGAAATGCTCTTCAAGAAGATCATCTAATGTCTTCTTTAGATCTACGCTAGACTTTGTTCTCATTTCTTTTAGGTCAATCATATTATTTGCCTGCTAACAAACTTTGTGCTTATAGGGAGCTTAGCTGCGGCTAGCTTAAAAGCTTCTTCTGCCAGACTTTCCTCAACTCCACTCATCTCATACAGGATCCTTCCAGGCTGGATCTGTGCAACCCAATACTCAACATTGCCTTTACCTTTTCCTTGTCTAACCTCTAAAGGTTTTTTAGTTATAGGCTTATCTGGGAAGATTCTTATCCATATCTTACCCCCTCTTTTTATATGCCTAGTCATAGCTCTTCTTGCTGCTTCTATCTGTCTAGCAGTAATTCTTCCTCTCCCAGTTGCCTTAAGACCATACTCGCCAAAATTTATAGTGCTGCCTCTAGAAGCTAAGCCTCTATTTTTGCCCTTCATTTGCTTTCTATATTTAGTTCTTTTTGGTTGAAGCATCTCTCACTCATTTATTTTGTTGTTTTAATTAATCTCTTCTTCTTGGAAAATCCACACTTTTACACCAATAATTCCATAGGTTGTTTTAGCCTCTGAGACTCCATAATCAATATTTGCTTTAAGAGTATGGAGAGGAACTCTGCCTTCTTGATACCATTCAGATCTTGCAATCTCAGCTCCGTTAAGCCTTCCTGCAATTTTGACCTTAATTCCATTTGCACCAAGCCTCATTGTGTTTGTTACTGCTCTCTTCATGGCTCTCCTATAGAGCACCCTTCTTTCTAGTTGCTGAGTTATAGATGAAGCAACGAGTTTTGCATCTAATTCTGGTTTCTTGATTTCATTTATATTAAGAAGAACGTTATTAATAGATGTATCTAGGAGTTTTGCTACTTCTTTTCTCAAAGACTCAATACCTTCCCCTTTTTTCCCAATGACAATACCTGGCCTAGCAGAAAATATTGCTACAGTTACATTTTCAGAACTCCTATCAATTTGAATTTTACTCACTGCTGCATCCTTCAGTTTCTTATTTAGATATTCTCTAATCTTAAAGTCCTGAAAAACATTCTTGGAATAATCTGAAGAACTAGAAAACCACTTAGATGCCCAGCCCTTACTAATCCCCAATCTTATTCCTGTTGGATGTACTTTTTGTCCCATAATTTATTCGTCCGAAATTTCTATTGTTATATGACTATTTCTTTTTAGTATCCTTGTTCCTCTACCTCTTGCTCTTGCTCTAAATCTCTTAAAAGTAGGAGCTTCATCAACATAGGCATTAGATACTTTTAGATCATCTATATCTAAACCAAAATTATTTTCTGCATTGGCTACTGCTGAATCTAAAACCTTACTTACAATCTTTGCGCCCTTCTGTGGCAAAAATTGAACTAGTTTCATTGCTTGTAGTACCTCTGAACCTCTTATCATATCTATGATTAAACGAGTCTTTTGAGGAGAGATCCTTGCATATCTTAATTTTGAAGTTACTTTCATAATTATTAAACCTTAGTTTTTCTATCGCCTGAATGACCTCTAAACAGTCTTGTTGGAGCAAATTCTCCTAATTTATGTCCAACCATATTTTCAGAAATTAAAATAGGGACATGCTCTCTTCCGTTATGGACAGAAATTGTCATTCCAACCATGTCTGGAATAACCATTGATCTTCTAGACCATGTTTTAATTCTTGCTCTGCCTCCCTCAGACATAGCTTTTTCGACTTTCTTTTGTAAATGAAGGTCAACAAATGGTCCTTTTTTTATTGATCTCGGCATATTTATTTCCTTTTTCTTCTTCTTCGAACTATGAATTTATCTGTCGTTCTATTTGATCTTGTTTTAAATCCTTTTGTAGGCAATCCCCAAGGTGAAACTGGATCTCTTCCGCCTGAGGTTTTACCTTCTCCGCCTCCATGTGGGTGATCAATTGGATTCATTGCTACCCCTCTCACTGTTGGCCTTACTCCCCTCCATCTTTTGGCTCCTGCCTTACCTAATTTTCTTAGGTTATGTTCAGAATGGCCAACTTCACCAATGGTGGCCCTACAACTAATTAAAACTTTTCTTACTTCTCCAGATTTAAGTCGAAGCGTTGCATAATTGCCTTCTTTTGCAAGTAGTTGTGCACTTGTGCCTGCAGAGCGAGCAAGTTGAGCTCCTTTACCAGGTTTCATTTCTATACAATGAACAACTGTACCCACAGGTATATTGCTAAGAGGTAATGTATTGCCATTTTCTATAGGTGAATTCTCACCAGAGACTACCTGATCACCTTGCTTAAGTTTCTTTGGTGCTATGATGTATCTTCTTTCGCCATCTTTGTATAGAAGTAGAGCTATATGTGCTGAACGATTAGGGTCATACTCGATTCTTTCTACAACTGCAGATATATCATCTTTATTCCTTCTGAAATCTATATTTCTATATAGCTTCTTGTGACCTCCCCCTATATGTCTTGTTGTCATCCTACCTTTATTATTTCTTCCGCCTGACCTTTTAAGACCCTTTACCAATGATTTTATTGGTCTACCATTGTGAAGACCATCAGATTTGATTGTTTGTACAAATCTTCTTCCAGGTGATGTTGGTTTTGCTTTAATAATTGCCATGCTTCTATACTTCTGTATTCATAAAGTCTAAATTTTGACCTTCTTCAAGTTTTATATATGCCTTCTTCCAATCTTTGGTTCTGCCTTGTCTCATTCCCATCCTTTTCTTCTTTCCCTTTACTGAAATTGTTTTTACTGAACTAACTTTGACTTTAAACATTTCCTCAACAGCTTTCTTTATACTCTCAATCTTTTTTAAAGCTTCTGCATCTATAACAACATTCTCATGTTGAATTAAAATCAAAGGATTGATTTTGTCTGTGGTAATTAGATCTACTCTAGGGATATTTCTTGTTGCAAGATCTAAATTGCTCTCTTTCTGGTCAACAACTATCAAAGCATCGTCTATTTGAAGATCATTAAGTACTTTAATCATCTCTTTTGTCTTAGGCTCTTTGATTTCTATAGAATCTATGACGATTAATCTTTTATCCTTTAATAAACTAGTCAAGATTGACTTAATGGCTATTTTGTATTCCTTCCTATTAATCTTTTTCTTATAAGTTCTATCATCATGTGCAAAAGTCTTGCCTCCACCAACCCATAGTGGGCTTCTAATGGTTCCAACTCTGGCTCTACCAGTCCCCTTTTGCCGCCATGGCTTAACTCCACCACCTCTAGCATCAGATCGGTTTTTGTGTCCTTTTGTAGCTGACCTGGCATTTGACAAATATGAGGTAATTACCTGATGTACTAACCCATCATTAATCTCTGTAGCAAAAATTGATTTTTCCAAATCTATACTCTTAGCTTTAGTGTTATCTTGTTTTTTAATGTCAAGTTTCATTATTCTTTAGCCTTCTCTTCTGCTTCTGGTTGGGCTTCTGTTTGTGGTTGTTCTTCTGCTTCTGGTTGGGCTTCTGGGGCTTCTGTTTGTGGTTGTTCTTCTGCTTCTGGTTGGGCTTCTTGTTCAATTTCTGGGAATATTTCTCTTTCTTCTTGTTTTGATTTTATTGAGGGTGTAATTACCAGGTAACTATTATCATGGCCTGCACAAGATCCTTTTATAAAGAGAAGGTTTTTGTCATTGTCAATATCGATAATCTCTAAATTTTGTATCGTTCTATTAACATTTCCCATTTGTCCTGACATCTTTTTACCCTTAAAGACTCTACCTGGAGTTTGATTTTGCCCTATCGAACCAGGTGCCCTATGAGCTAATGAATTCCCATGAGTTGCATCTTGCATACTAAAATTATGTCTCTTGATTACACCAGCATACCCTTTACCAATAGATTTCCCTGCAACATCAACCTTCTCACCTTTTTTGAAATAGTTAACCCTGATCTCTTTACCTGCTTCGATCTTATCAACTTCATGATCATTCAATCTGAACTCATGAAGATTTGATCTAAGTTCGTTATTTTTATGGTTTATTTGACCTTGATTGGGCTTTGATAATTTTTTGACTTTAGAGCCAGCTGAAACCTGAATGGCATTATAACCATCACTATCTTTAGTCTTTATTTTGTTAATGAAATTTGGGTCTGCTTGAACAATAGTAACGGGTACAGATCGTCCGTCGTCCGTAAAAACTCTCGTCATTCCGCATTTTTTGCCAATAATGCCTATCATTCAATGATCCTAAAAAATAATTTAAACTTTTTATATTTATACTTTTCATTAACTCTTTTTTAGTAGCAGAAACTAATAAGTTATTGATTTATAGGGTATTTATCACAATAACGTATAAATTTATTAATTCTACTTACTTAACACCTTTGTATCTCTCTAATCCCCATAAAGAAAGGCTATTTATTAGCATAAAATGCCTAGCCCCAAAAGTGTCGTGGAATTATATCAATTTTGAACTTCAGTTCAATTTAATTTGAACATCTACACCAGCTGGTAATTCAAGCTTCATCAATGCATCGACGGTTTTATCACTTGGATTCAGAATATCCATTACCCTCTTGTGAGTTGTAAGTTCGTATTGGTCTCTAGCATCTTTATTCACATGAGGTGAAATAAGGACTGTGAATCTTTCTCTTGCAGTGGGCAAAGGTATCGGACCCGAGACTGTTGAACCAGTTCTTTTTGCTGTCTCAACAATTTCTTCAGTGGATGCGTCTATAAGCTTATGATCAAATGATTTGAGTCTTATCCTAATTGTTTGATTATTAGCCATTCTTCTCTATCCTTCGTTAATTGACATAGCTTCAGCTTGTTGTTTTGGTGCTTCACTATATTTTTCAAATTCCATGGTATAAGTGGCTCTTCCTTGGCTCATTGATCTTAAATCAGTTGCATAACCAAACATTTCAGCTAAAGGCACTTCCGCCTTTATAATCTTGCCTGCGGGCGACTCATCCATACCCTGTAAAATACCTCGTCTTCTATTCAAATCACCATTCACATCACCCATATAATCTTCAGGTGTTACTACTTCAACTTTCATTACTGGCTCTAATAGCACTGGACTAGCCTTTAGAGCTCCTTGTTTAAATGCCATAGATCCAGCTACTCTGAAAGCCACCTCACTAGAATCTACATCGTGAAATGAGCCATCATATAATGTAACTTTTACATCTACCACAGGAAAACCTGTAATCACTCCATTAGACATTTGTTCTTGTATTCCTTTATCAACTGCTGGAATAAATTCTCTTGGTATTACACCACCTGTGATGTCATTAACAAATTCATAACCTAACCCTGGCTCTTGTGGCTCCATCTTTATATAAACATGTCCATATTGACCTCTTCCACCAGATTGTCTAACAAATTTAGCTTCCTGTTCTACTAACTTTCTTATTGTTTCTCTGTAAGCAACTTGAGGTTTACCCATATTAGCTTCGACACTAAATTCTCTTCTCATTCTATCTACTAGAACATCAAGGTGAAGTTCTCCCATTCCGGAAATAATGGTTTGGCCTGACTCTTCATCTGTTCTCATCTTAAAAGATGGATCTTCCTGAGCTAGCCTTCCTAAAGCTATACCCATTTTTTCTTGATCCTCTTTAGTTTTTGGCTCGACTGCTACAGAAATTACAGGTTCCGGAAAATTCATTTCTTCTAAAACTATTTTATTTTTTTCATCACAAAGAGTTTCTCCTGTAACAGCCTGTTTTAAGCCTATAACCGCACAAATATCTCCAGCTCTAACTTCATCTATTTCCTTACGATTGTTTGAATGCATTTGGAGCATTCTCCCTATTCTTTCTTTCTTCCCTTTCATAGGTAGAAAAACTGAATCACCTGAATTTAAAGTTCCAGAATAGACCCTTACAAATGTTAGTGACCCAACATAAGGGTCTGTTGCAATCTTAAAGGCTAGTCCAGAAAAAGGTTCGTTATCATCTGCTTTTCTACTTCCTTCAGTTCCTTTATCATCTAGTAGACCTGTAACTGGTCTTACTTGATTTGGTGCAGGAAGAAAGTCTATAACTGCATCTAATACTGTCTGAACACCCTTGTTTTTAAAAGCAGACCCACATAAAGTTACAACAATTTCTGAAGATAAAGTTCTTTCTCTAAGACCTGCTTTAAGATCTTCTGCTGATAAATCTCCCTCTTCTAAATACTTGTCCATAAGACTTTCATTTGCCTCAGCTGCCGTCTCTAACATATTCTCACGCCATACATTTGCTTCAGAGGCGAGTTCTTCTGGAATATCTTCTAAAGTAAATGTAGTTCCCATATCTTCTTCGCTCCAATAAATGGCCTTCATATTTATCAAGTCTATTACTCCTTGAAAATCTTCTTCTGCGCCTATAGGCAGTTGAATGGGAACAGGATTAGCGCCCAGTCTTGTTCGCATTTGATCTACTACATTTAGAAAGTTCGCTCCTGCTCGATCCATTTTATTCACAAAGGCTAACCTTGGAACTTCATAACGGTTAGCTTGTCTCCAAACTGTTTCAGATTGAGGTTCTACCCCAGAACTGGCACAAAAGACCACAATAGCACCGTCTAGTACCCTAAGAGATCTCTCTACCTCAATAGTAAAGTCAACGTGACCAGGGGTATCAATTATATTTATTCTGTGTTCTGGGTATTGTTGACTAGTTCCTTTCCAAAAACAGGTTGTAGCCGCAGAGGTAATAGTAATTCCCCTTTCCTGTTCTTGTTCCATCCAGTCCATTACAGCAGCGCCATCATGAACCTCACCAATTTTATGAGATATGCCAGTATAGAAAAGGACCCTTTCTGTTGTTGTGGTCTTTCCAGCATCTACATGAGCGCAAATTCCAATATTTCTGTACAGTTCTAAAGCAGTAGATCTAGCCATTTTTCTTATTTTCTTTTGTAGTTAAAATCTAAAATGTGAGAATGCTCTATTGGCTTCAGCCATACGATGGGTATCCTCTTTCTTCTTGATGGCTTCTCCCTTGCCTTCTGAAGCATCAAGCAACTCATTGGCTAATCTTAGAGTCATGGTTTTTTCTGATCTTGATCTTGCACTGTTAACTAGCCAGCGCATGGCTAAAGCCAGACGCCTAGTGGGTCTAACTTCTAAAGGAACTTGATAAGTTGCACCGCCAACTCTCCTAGCCTTAACTTCAACAACCGGACCAACTTCTTCAAGAGCTTTTTCAAAAACTTCTACAGGCTCTTTTTTAGATTTAGCTTCCCAAAGATCTACTGAACCTAAATTTATACTATCTACTCTACTACTAAGCGCGCGGTCTGGACCTGAATCTTTAAGCTTTTTTGTTTTGTCAGTGAGATGCTGTCTAAGAACTTTGTTTTTTACAGCTTTTTCACTTTCAGCGCGACCTTTAAACTTAACTTCTCCATATTTTAACCCCCTTCCCTTGAGGTCCATAGGAGCATTTCCGGGAATTAACTTCATTCTAGATTTTTTAGCTGCGACTGCTTCAAACATATCAGCAGAAGCTTTATTGTTTAAGGCTAGAGTTCCAAGAACTTGTTCTCGTTGAGCGCCTTTATACATCTTCTCAACATCAGCTCTAGAAATCTTCTTCCTATTTACAGTTGCGCTGACTTGATCTTGACCCTGTAATCCATCAAATACACTCTTAGCGCGCTTAAACGGTTCATCAAAGCCCAATTTTTTAATTGAAGGCTTCTTCTTAGC
>LUML01000086.1_pt1 | contig 11439 bp, 17 predicted proteins | sample 729661 | NCBI WGS metagenome assembly LUML01 (sample SAMN03860264, study PRJNA289734) | marine metagenome | biome: seawater column; feature: ocean; material: water; isolation source: Red Sea water column Station 22 - depth 10m | place: Saudi Arabia: Red Sea | collected 2011-10-15 | depth 100 m | reverse complement strand
CTTATAGTTACAGAAGGTTTATGTTCACACCAATGTTCTTGATATGTTTTCCAAAGTTCTAATTGCTCAATTGCACTCATGTCAGTTCTAAATACTGCTGATTTATGTACTTTCATAGGAAATGAAAATACAGATGTATGACTTGGATTCATATGATCATCTTCAACTGGAAACCCAGCATCTGTCATCATTTTTGTTAATGGGTCTTTCTTATCCCCTCTAACAGTTCTGATATAATATGGATTATGTCTTGCATGAATACCAGAGGCAGCATCTACTAATTGAGATACAGTTCCAGATGGTTTTACACAAGTAACAGCTGTTGCTTGACTAATACCAATTTTACTTGAAAATTCTTTATTTGTCTTAATTGCTTCTTCTCTAAGTTCATCTAATAATGCACCTATATCACCTTTCCCTTTACCATTGGTAAGTGAATTATCCATGATACCAGTTAATGATACACCAAGCAATCTTTCTTCTTCACAATTGTTTTTCCAAGTAGATGATACATATTTAAAATTTGTAAGAGTAGATTGAAATGTTCCAAGTATTGTTGCGTGTCTTACTTTTTCTAATAATGTTTCTCTTGTATCAGTTTCACGCACCACAACTTCTGATAAATTACAAAACTCTCTATCTCTTAGAATAATCTCTGAACATGGGTTTGTTCCAAAACTATGGTCTGCATCTCTCCTACCATTTTTTGCAGCTTGTTTCTGAGCAGAATCTCTACTGAATATTCCTCTTTCACCAGATTTTGATTCATATAATGCTAACCATTCTTTCATAAAAATGCCCATATCTGGTCTTTCAGTATAACACGCAGAATTGTTTGCAAGTGCTCTTTGTGGATTTGCTTCCCACCATTGTCCAGACTTTGCATGACGCATACGATCATCTGAAAGATTTGATAGTGATATTAATGCACTTCTTCGCACACCACCTACCACAACAATCTCTGCAATCTTACAAACAATATCGTGACATTCTATAGATGATAATTGTCTACTAGCTGCATTTTTAAATGTAGTAACTGTAAAATTAAATAAATTTTCTAAAGGTTCTGGGCCTGATGCACGACCACCAAATGTTTTTAATGGAGCACCAGCAGGTCTTACTTTTGATAAATCCCATCTTGGTATTTGTCCACTGTATAACATTGCAACTAATTCTTTATATGCCTTTGCCCAACCCAATTTACTATCTGCAACAACGATTGTTGTATCAGACATAAAAAATTCTTCTGCAACAGGTGGAAGTTTTGAAACCTCTTGTCTTTCCACACTAAATCCTACACCTGTTCCATTCATTAATACATAGAGTATTTCATCAAATGCTTGTACTCTGTTTACAGTAACAAAAGAACAATTGTAACCAGCAATATTCTCTCTCTTTAATGCCTCACCAGCAGTCATTAAACATCTCATAGAAGGCATAACTTTTAAACCTAATACTGATGTTTCTAATTCGTGTCTTAATTTATCTGAAATTTTATATTTATGTAATTCTTGTAAATGATCTGTAAAATAATCGAAGTATCTTGATACGGTTTCTCCCCATGTTTCTCTGCGTTTTTCTTCTGGCATCCATCGAGAGTATCTTGAGAGATGAATAAATTCTTGGTAAGTTGTTGGAAGATGGTTACTTGGCATTTCTTTTACTCCATTTCGTAAATTCTATTTTAGCCCTAACACCAGCGTATGTGTTTTTCTCTATTATATTTGTTATATCTTCTTTCGTCTTTCCAGATAAAATCATTTCATTTATGTCTTTTTCTTCTACATAATCTGGCCATAAGACAACAGAATAATTTTCGTCTACATATTTTTCAATCTGCTTTACAATTTCCAAATTTCTTGGTTCATTGTCTGGAATTAAGACAAGGTTATCCCTATTCTTAATTCTTAAATCTGATTGTGCTGTCGCTACACAATTATCCAAGAAAAGACTATCCAGAGGCCCTTCGACTACATAAACTGTTTTATTCCAATCTACTCTGTTTAATCCGTATATCTTTTGTTTTTCTGTATCAAGGGTAATGGTAATATATTTCGGTTCTTCATTCCCAATAGCCCTCCCTTGTAAAGCAAACATCTTATTGTTTTCATCAAAAAACGGTATCACCAGTCTTGCATGGTCTTTTACAAGACTTGCAAATTTATTTGGTATAATTGTATTAACCCATTTATAAAATTGAGGACTGTAAAACAATTCAAAATGAACATTAGAAGGTATCTTTCTAGATACTACAAGTTCTTTAACCGAATGATTCCATTGTAGTGAAGATACTTTTTGAATTGATTTGAGTGGGGAGTCTCCTTTTAGAAATTTGGGTTTAGTAAATTTACCAATATCTGGCTCTACTTTTTCACTTTTCTTATATCGTTCAAGTATATAGTCATTATAAATCTTTGAGTCTACATACTTGAGAAAATTTTGTAAATTCGCACCTTTTCCACAATTATGACATTTATAAATTAGGTTATTTTCTTTACGAAACATAAATCCTCTTGCCTTTGTGCGTGACTTTTTAGAGTCGCCACAGTAAGGACAACGGAAATTATATAAGTAATCACCTTTTTTCTTAAATTGTTGAAGTTGTGGGGATACTAATAATAAATATTTTTGTTCAATATACATTGAGGTATCATAATATAGTTTTTAAAGTTTGTCAAGTAAAATCCATCATTTTATGTAAAATAAATCCTACAACAATCGAACCACCAATAAGGACATGACGCCATTTCTCAAGGACACCAACTCTTTTGTTGATATCGTCTTTTACCTGTTGAATGGCTGCAGAATGTTCTTTGTGTTGTTTAGTTGCAACAGCCATAATTTCTTTTGTATTTGTAGTGATTCTTGAATGTAATTCTTTTAATTCGTTCTGAAATTCTGTTCTTCTTTGTTCTATTAATTCTTCAGCTGCATAAACTGCTTCTTCTTGTTGATTAAGTTTTTCTTCATGCACAGCTAACATTCTATGGATAGAGTTGGAAACATCAGTAATCTTAGTTATTGCCTCGTCTAAACGACCATGTATAAGTTTCATATCTGAAACTTCTTTTTTAAGCAATTCTACTTCTGTTTCCAACTCAGCCATTACTTTACTCGGATTTCCATAGTGTCCATGCACCGTAACCAATTGCAGCCCAAGCTGCATATTTTGCCAATGGTGCAAATAGAAGAACAACTATACCAGCGGCAATTAATACACTACCGTCTAGTGAAGTCCTTTCGAGTGCTCTGTCTTTGATCCAATCTAACATAGATTTTTTCTCCGTTTAATTAATCAAAGTCTTTTTGGTGGCGGAATAGCCAGAATATTACTGCAACTGCAAGTAATCCAGAAAGACCAGATTGCCCAAGTTGATTAATAATGGCTAGGATATTTCCTACTACATCGCCGCCAATGAATGGTATTACTGAACCGAACAATACTTGCCATACGATTCCTAAAGTAAGAAACATGACACTTATATGTGTAAGTCCAACAATCCATCTACCAACATTTTCGATTACTCCCATTATTTTCTCTCCCTTTTCTTTTCTATTTTGCTTATTCTTGATTCTAGTTCATCAATTTTCGCAGCCACATTTGGATATTTCTTTCTCCACTTATCTTCAGCTTTTAATATTTGAAATCCATATCGTTCTGCAGCCCAGTTATATAAATTATGAACTTTATTATAAAACCATCTACCTAAAGCAGTTTTCTCAAACCAAGTTGATGTGGCAGAGCCTAGAATACTCCCAGCGATTGAACTTATCAACCAAAACCACATCTTAACTCCCTTCCATATTAGGTTCAATTTTGACGAATGTTTTCAATTTTTCAGAATACTTACCAATATCATGGTCTCTGATTCCGTCAAATAATTGGAGTTTTTTTATGGCAGCCCAGCGACCTCTTAATTGGTCTTTGACTCGTTGCCATACCGTTAATTCTCTTATATTACCATAATGGTTAATGTATGTCAAGTCTCCATGATGACGAAAACCCATTATCCAAAATGGTACTTTTGTAACTATATCGTTATTGTTTACATGACGATAATGTGTTACAAGTAAATTATCTACAAACTCTTGTCCACCCACTCTAGGCGAACCATAGGTGTATAATTCTTCTACATCTACCTCAAGTCTTGATGCACATATAGTTGCCATAGCTGCACCTAATGAATGTCCACAAAGATAAAGTTTTCTCTTACCTTTTCTTCCAAGTGAAACTTTGATATCTGCCCAAAGTTTATCTACCTCATCTTTAAATCCATTATGAACCATACCTTCAGTTCTTGATTTACCTTTAAATGCATTTAAGTCAGCTTTAATATCAGAAAACTCTTTTGGTTCTGTTCCTCTAAATGCAATGACGATAGTATCTTTATTTTGTGCTATATGACATTGAGCACCTTCTACATCAAAAAACTTATATGTAGTAAATCCAATTTGTTTAAAATGTCTTTTTGCTCGTGTACCATCATGGTATGCGAGTTTTGAACATTCTGCAAAGAAATATGATTTCCATTGATAATCATACCAAAGCAGTTCTTCACATTTTTCAAAATAACTCATTCCTTTGACTCCTGTTTATTATCTTTTGGTTCATTTGTTACAGCCTTTTCATAATATATTATTATTTCTTTTTGTTGTTTAATATATCTATAAATCTCAGACATATTTAATGCAAGATTTTCATAATCGTGAACACTTACTGCATAAAACACATAATCACTATTTGCCTTTGCAAATTCTTCTTTAAACTGTTCAAAATTTTCTTCCGTTACAACATAGAACTTGACACTATTCATATCAATAGGTTTTGGTCTAGATTGTGTGGGGATTTTCTTTTCGACTTCTACAGTCTGAACTACTATTTCCTTCTCTGGTTTTCTAAAATAACCACAGCTACTCAATAGAGGGCAAAGCAGTAAGAGACTCAATATTGTCAAATAATTTTTTTGTACCATCATTTATCCTTTTTTCTATTAATCCAGGCTTCTTAATACTTAGTCGAGTTAAATCATGTTTGTGCAATTTCTTTCTCAACTCATCACCATACCTTTCTGCCTCATTTAGTTTACCTTGCAATTCTTTATTTAGATTTGCAAATTTCTCTTGACTTTCTTGTAAACTATTTATCGTTGTTTCATTCTGTTTCGCAACAGTTTCCAGTTTTGCATTGTTTTGTTGCAATGTTGCAATTCTTTGTTGTGTGTCTTGATAATACGCATACGCACCATAACCTACACCACCAATTATAGCCAATACAAAAATTAACATATATATTTTAAGCATCATATCTCCTACTATCTTATTCTATCTAACGCATTTCTTCTTCTTGTAGCATCATCTTGTGCTTTTGCTCTTTCATCTTCTCTATCATGTTTTGTTTTAAGTCGTTCTTTTTCTTTTTTTTGTCTATCTTGAATTCTTTGTAATTGTGTTTCTTGTTCTCTCAATCTTGGTTCTCTACGATTTTTAGATGGGTCTTCCATCTTTAAATTCTTTGGGTCATTGTTTAAAGGATTATTGTCTTTATGTCCAACATCTTTACCCTTAATTGCTTTATCACCCATAAGTCTTCTTGCTTTATTCCTAGAAGATCTTCTTTCTATTTGTTCTGGTTTGCCTTGATAATTATCATATTCTTTTCTGTAGTTTCTTTCTCCAAAATAGTTTGGTATTTTTGTTGCAACAAAGGGGCCTCTCCTTAAAAATTTAAAGGGCATTTTAACCACTTTGTTTTCTAATTCTTTTGGGGATATAAATGTAACTTTAACAGATTTTGAATTATTGTCAACATCTAATACTTCAAATTCAACTTTTTTATATTTTTTATTACCAAATTTTACATCATGTCCAGTAACAAACTTTGCAACTTTATTACCACTTACTGCTTGTTTAGATGCACGAAGATTTAAATCTGCTGAGGGATTATATTGACCCATTCCAGGCCCTGTGGAAGAACCACCTACTGCAAATGCTGGATTTAAGTTTGCATATTCCTTATAAAGAAATTTGAAGTTTTTCATTCATTTCTACTTCTTATGAAGTTTCATAGCCATAGACTGAAGTTTCATCAAGTCTGATTTTTTACCATTTGCAAGTGCTTCTATTTTCTTTTTATTTGAAGGATTTACTTTGTCATAAATATTCATAATTGCAGACGCAGTAAATAAATCCATCTTCAAACTACCATCTTTCATTTTGATATTTTTTGCACCTTTACTCTTTACAACACTTTTAATTACATCCATATTATTTTCTACAAGTAAAGATTCTTTACCAAACTCACCAATCTGTTCTTGTACTTTATCTATAAATGACATTCCTTCTTTCATACCAAGTCTTTTCATTGCTTTCTGTACAGCTGGTCGCATATCTTCACCATTTTTTAATCGTGCAATATCGTCATGTAACTCATCATCACCAATGTGTTTGTATATGATTTTTTCATTCTCTGCATCTATTGGATTTTTCTTCATTGGTTTTTTCATTGCTCTTTTTAACTGTGAATAATTCTTTGCAATATGCCAAGTACCTTCTTTTATATCTTCTTCTCTTTCTTCACCATAATTTTCATAACCTGCCATAAGTTTAGTGATACTTCCACCAGAAACATAGTCTGGTAATACTTTTTCTAATGACTTTCTGATATCTAATGATTTCTTTACATCTTGTCTGAACTTGTCTGCAAATGGTTTCATTGTTCTATCTTTTTTCATCTTTGTATAAACATCTGCAATCTTCATTGCAAGTTCTTTCATTCTACCTTCATCAAGTGTTTCTTCAGATACTGGCTTTCCGTTTCTCATAATATAATATCTTGAACTTGAAGTTCCTTTATGGTAATATATTGTAGCTTTTTTCATATTAAAACCTTTTGCCTTCATTTGTTTCTCTAAGTCTTTTGCATCTTTGGCATCCATATTACCTTGTAATTTATTATCAGATACTTTGTAAGTTGTCATACCTTTTGGTGCGTTTCTTACAAACTCATCAAGTGTTTCTTCTCCAACACTCTCTAATGCTTTTGCTCTTTTAGCACCATTGTAGAAATTCATTACATCTTTTATTTCTCTACCTATATCAGAACCTCTTTTTGCAGTAACAACTAATGTATTAGTTGTTAATGTAGTACTCACATCTACCTTATGACCTTTTTTCTCTAAGTCTTTCTTTGCTTTCATCATATCAGACTTATTTCTTTTATCAAACTCTACACTTGCTTTTTTAAACTCATCAAGTTGTTCTTCATTCATATTATTTGTTTTTGCTTGTCTTTGAGCTCTTAACTTTTCTAATCTTGCTCTATGTTGACGATACTCTTTTGTTCTAGCATCTATTAATCTTTTTTTCTTTTTCTTCATCATTGCGTCTGGTGGTAATGCGACTCCGCCACCAGCAACTGAATTTGCTGGAGCATCTTCATCTACTTTTTTCACCAGTCCTGTATAAATATCAACTTCTGTCCATTTAGCCATCTTTTATATCCTCTAAGCTTACATAGATTTTTTCTTGGGTTTTAACATGAACGACTGGAAATATCTCAACACCCAAAACTGTATCTATTGGCGGTTCGTCATCATATGCAACAACTTTATCACCTTTTTTAGCAGTTAATTCTTCTTCTTCTTTATTTAGTATATCGTTTTTTAGAACATACTCACCTTTGGGTAAAACTTCACCAAATCCTATCACTTCCTCTGATATTTCTGTATCTAACTCTACATTATTTTCTTTTAAAAACTTAATAAATTCTTTTTCAAACATATCTGGGTCTTCAATATGTTCTTTAAATGTATCTTTCAATAAAAACAATGCAGCTGCATAAGTTCCTACTTTAGTTCGTAAGCCTGGAACTTTTGCAAATATTTTTTTAATATTGAAAACTAATTTGTGAAGGATTGTGTATGCATTTTTTAATTCAGATGTAGCAAGTTCTACAGCAGGTTTTGTTGACTTAGGTAACTTAACACGATTACCATTCTTATCAATAATGCCCAATTTAAACGCATCAGTCTTTTCAAAAGGTGTAGTTAATAACCTTAGAAATCTGTAGGTAACAAATAAATCTATCGCCCTGCCCATTATAGTTCCTTTAATACTTCTAATATCTTTTCGTCTTCTTTTATTTCTTTAATTTCTTCCTCTGTCAGAATATTCAGAAACAAAAGAAACGATTTCAATGCAGGCCAAAATTCTTTCTGTATTTTATATAATAATAAAGTTGCACAAGCATCAGGCCCGAATACATTATTTAAAACTATGAGATGATTTAATAGAAGTCTTTCTTTGAGAACACCAGTATCATAATATTTTCTAAGTAGTCGTTTGATGTACTTAAATCTTTTTAAATCATCTTGAAATTCTTTTTCGCCCTCACATTGTGGATTGTCATAATGTTTAATAGCAAACATGATAACATTCTCACTTGTTATCTTTTCATACATGGTGCTATGCTATCTGTGCAAACACCCTACATGAATTATTTCTTGGTGACATTTCATATTGTATTTTAAGAGATAATCCACCCTCAACCATGTGAGAAATGCCATCATCATTTATAAATTCATCAGCTGGTGTATTTTCGTCTTTTCCAAATCTACCACCAAATCTTGCTAGTGGTAAATCAAATGAACCACTTTTGCCTTCCATTGTAGGAATTTCACCAAAAGTAAGTCCAATTTTATTTAAATTTCCTCTTAAACGATTTAATGCGTGTTCTGGAAGTAAGTATTCCATGTTACCAATTTGTCCGACCATTGCATTTAATCTTTTAACAACTGCTGGGTCTCCGAGAGCTGCAATATTAATATCAGCATCTATAGCAGGGCCACCATGTGTAGTACCTACACCCATTCCTTGTTCTTTTAAATAGCTCTTAAATGTTTTCATTTTACTTCTCTGCATTTAATTTTTTAGTTGCAGTAGCTTTTGTTGTTCCAGTTGCAACCATTTTTTCGTGTGCTTCTTCATATGATAGGAGTCCATTTTTATATTGATTTACAAACTTCTCTTGGAAATAATTCTTTCTTGGGTTTTTTCCTTTAAGAAGTTTAACTCCTTTATAATATTCATCAGCCATTATATAACTCCTTTAAACTCGACTCGAAAGTTGAGTGGGGTGAAAAACCACCCCACTCGATAATAAAATAAAACAACTAATCTAATCTTAGTCAGTTCCAGTTGTTTCAATTGGGCCTGTATCAGCAGAAGCAAGGTGACCTGCTAATGCAACCCAAGATGTTCCTGTCCACAACAATGTTGCTGTATCACCAGCTGTTACAAAGTCAATATCTACGAAACCTTGTACGTCAGCAGGTGTAGTTTCAGTTGAACCACCGTCTGTGTCGTGAACGATTATTTTAATTTGACCAATAACTGTTCCGTCAGCTAAAGTAGTTGCGTTAGTGCCAGCAGTTTGTAATAGTGTCAAAGCATGAGTTATTGACAATGCTGTTTGTGAACCATCAGAAATATCTTCATAAGAGTTTGAAAACCCTATGAAAGATGGTAAGTTATTAATGAAGTTTGTTACAGAAACTTTTTTGTTGATTGGTGTACCAGTAGGGTCATCAACAACATGAAGTAAGTCTGCACCAGCTACTCCAGTGCTTAAGTCAGTAAGCGCTGTGATTTTTTTATCAGCCATTTGGCATCTCCTTAATTAAATACCCACTAAAATGTGGGAATATTACTGTAGGTAAGTTCCTACATCACTCATTGACCAACAGCTGATTTAGATTGCTTTTGGTCATCATTATTAAGATCTTTAAGAAAACTCTCACATTGTTGTTTTGCACCATGTAGTGCATTTAACTGTGCAAGAGCATCTAATCTATTATTGTCTATCTTTGAAATATTCATTTGCATAGTTGCAATATCTTTATCCAAAGTGACAATGCGTTCTTTAATAGTCTTTTCATTAATCATTTATTCACCTCACTTATATTAATTATCTATTATATATTTATACTACTTATGATACAGTCATTGTTGCATCAGAATCAGCAGTTAAATCTGTATCAGCAGGTAATCCTACGCCACCTTCGTGAAGAACATATTGTCCTTGATCATTTGAACTACTAGTTGTTCCATCAAGTTTTAAATGTCCTTGTTCGTTTGTAGCTAAACCACTTTCTAATATAACTCTTTCATGTCCCATTTTTTCTATTGTTCCACTATTTAAAGATATACTGTCGTCTGAATTTATCCCTAATGTATTATTGGTAACTGCACTTGTTCTTGTATCTTCACCAGCACCTAATGCAAATGCCATAATACCATTTGATAAATCAGAATAAGTGGAATTATAATCCATAATAGTACCAAAGTTAGAACCTAACGCAGTTGCTTGTTTTAATTGCAACTGTGGTGTTCCTGTTACATGAATAGGCTCATTGAAATAACAATATACTGTTATATCACCAGCACTAGATGAACTTGCACCAGTAAATGTATCTCCATCTGGATAATATGTTGTTTTAGATGAAGTATTACCTATTGTTATTTGTGGGGAAGTTGGTACATCAATAGACCTTCTTAATTGTCTAATACATTGAATTACTTCTGGTTGAGCACCCTTGTTGTCATTTCCAGAGTTTCCATACCCAGGCATATACGCCCAACCAGCATCTGTTGCAATGACTTTCTCTTTTGCGTAATCACCACTTCCATCTGCTGCCTCTGTTAATCCACTTGGTTTTGCTTCACTTGCACTTGCATCAACAGCAATCAAATGGTCATCAGAGTCTACTGCTCCACTACTATCTGTTCCATTTAACGCTACAAAACTATCAGCAGTGCTATCAGTAGGGTGTGCGTTTGCACTAACTGTTCCTGTTTCTAATAGAACCTTAAAGCTTTTTTGTAAAGGCATCTGATATCTCCTTAATTCTTTTCTTAACTATTTATAATTATTTAAACCCCAATCTCTTGAGTTCACCGAGAGTTTTTGCAACATTAGTGTGATGAACACCAATTCCGCCACTAGACTCCCATTCTTTTATGTTTTTAATATAGTCATCAATTAAAACATTTGGTTTTTTATCATTATTCACTGCAAATTTTCTTTTATGTTCTCTCCTAACCAAATGCCTTTTTCCTTTAGGAACATTTGTGTGTTTATCTAACCACTTCATTTTACCATTTCTTGACGCTGGATCTCTACCAGAAAATGCAGACAAGATATGAGGGTCAAATTTAGAAATGTATTGCCACAACTTTTTAGCTCCTGGCATCCATTCTAGGTTTGCCCAAAACCCCTTCGTTTGTGATATACTATTCCAACGAGTTGCCCTATCAGCCATAACAAAACTTCCCCCAACTGCTTTATCAGCACCTTTGAGAAAATTACACAATACTTGATCCATATCACAATATAACTCTGGTAAGTCGTCTGAACTTACCTTTGACAACTCTACTAGATTC
>LUML01000167.1_pt1 | contig 11583 bp, 11 predicted proteins | sample 729661 | NCBI WGS metagenome assembly LUML01 (sample SAMN03860264, study PRJNA289734) | marine metagenome | biome: seawater column; feature: ocean; material: water; isolation source: Red Sea water column Station 22 - depth 10m | place: Saudi Arabia: Red Sea | collected 2011-10-15 | depth 100 m | reverse complement strand
GACATATGCACTCTAATCTGATGTGTTCGACCAGTCTCTAATTGAACCCCAACAAATGTGTAGCCAGATAGTTTTTTGAGAACCCTGTAATGCGTCACTGCATTTTTGCCATCTTCTGAAACTCTAAATTTAATGCGATTTTTAGGGTCCCTTGATAAATGCTCATTCACAGTTCCCCCACTCGTCATTTCACCAACACAAATAGCACGGTATTCTCGTTTAATTAATCTTGATTGCATGGCGGTATTCAAAGAATTGTATGAATTATTATTCTTCGCCACCATCAGTAACCCGCTCGTGTCTTTATCTAAGCGATGGATCAATCCCGCTCTAGGTAGAAATCTTAGTTCTTCATCATGAAATAATAGGCCATGCTGAAGTGTTGAATCGTAATTACCATGTCCAGGATGAACAACCAAACCTTGAGGCTTATTAACAATAATTAAATCATTATCTTCAAAAATAATATCAAGGTTAATTTTTTGAGGTTCAATCTCACTACGCTCTTTTAAGACAGGCACCACTTTAATCCGTTGCCCATCTTGGACTTTAGCACTGGGTTTAACTATCTGATTTTCAAGAAGAATATTCCCAGATTCAATCCAATCCTGAATTATGCCACGAGAGTATTCGGATAGTTTTGAACTAACAAACTTATCAATCCTCTGATTATGTTCATCAGAGGTAACTAAAAATTCTATTGCATCTTCATTCATCTAATCTATTATCCTTGATTTGATTTCACTTATTTTAGGCTATAATTCCATACTTAGAACGTCTAAAAAAGAAAAGAGAACTAAAATTTTGAAAAATATACAGAATATATTCCTTCTTATACTGGCAACTTTCATTGTTTCATGCAGCAAAGATGAAGCCACTGACATGAGATCATCTTCAGAAGTTATTTATGAAAGAGCCAAGTATGCAATGGATAATGGTAACTTTAGAAATGCTGTTAATTATCTTGAAGTACTGACAACATCGTTTCCTTTTAGCAATGAAGCAAAGCAAGCTCAGCTAGATCTTATCTACACTCATTATCGGAGTTCAGCTTTTGAAGAGGCCATTGATGAAGCCAAACAATTTGAAAAAGAAAATCCAACTCATCCAAGAGTTGATTATGCCTTATACATGAGAGGGATTTCCTTATTTGAAGGACAGCATCAGTGGTATCACGAAATATTTGACGTGGATTTGACTGAGCGACCACCTTCAAAAACTGAAGAAGCTTTCTCAGTTTTCTCGCAATTACTAAGAAGATATCCTGAAAGTATTTATATTGATGACGCTAGACAGAGAATGATTTTTTTAAGGAACAGATTGGCAAGCTATGAAAATCATGTGGCGCAACATTATTTGGAACGAGGTGCGTATATTGCTGCAATTAACCGAGCTAAATACGCTCTGGAACAATACAGCGGGGCACCTGCAACTATAGAATCCTTGGAAATTATTGCTAATGCATACAATAGTCTTGGAATGGATGATCTGGCTGAGCAAGCAGAAAGCATTTTCCTAGCTAATCAAACTAAAGATCCAAATCAAACAATCGTCCTAGAAGAAAGCGAACCTTGGTATAAATTTTGGTAATTGATTAGCCGATCACCACGGATTTCATTTTCTCGCCAATTAAAGCAGGCGATTCAACAGTATAAACTCCGGCTTCTTGTAATGCCTCATATTTACTTGCAGCTGTACCTTCTTTTCCGGTAACAATTGCTCCTGCATGGCCCATTCTTTTTCCTGATGGAGCTGACACTCCGGCGATATATGCAACAACAGGCTTAGTCACATTATTTTTAATAAATTCTGCTGCTTTCTCTTCATCAGAACCGCCTATCTCCCCCACTAAGACAATTCCTTGAGTGTCTGGATCTGCTTCAAAAAGCTCTAAACAATCAATAAAATTAAGTCCCTTGATAGGGTCACCACCAATACCGATACAGGTGCTTTGTCCCAAGCCATGTTTGGTGGTTTGGTCAACTGCTTCATAGGTCAAAGTTCCAGACCTTGAGATAATACCAATGGATCCTTTTTGATGTATAAAGCCAGGCATGATGCCTATCTTGGCCTCATCTGGTGTAATTATCCCTGGACAATTAGGCCCTAGGAGAATAGAAGATGATCCCTTTAGACTCGCCTTAACCTCGATCATGTCAGCAACAGGAATCCCTTCAGTAATACAAACAACGAGCCCGATTTCAGCCTCAACAGCAGCAATAATAGCTTCAGCTGCAAATTTTGGAGGAACAAAAATCATACTAACATCAAATTCAAGACTCTCCTTGGCCTCATTCACTGAATTAAATACTGGAACACCTAAGTGTTCTTGCCCTCCTCTTCCTGGAGTGACCCCGGCAACTATATTGGAGCCATAATCAATACATTGCTGAGAATGAAATGTTCCTTGTGATCCAGTTATTCCTTGGCAGATGATCTTTGAAGATGAATTAACTAAAACACTCATTAGTTATCCTTTACTGAACTGACGATCTTTAAAGCAGCATCTGTTAAGTCGTCTGCGGGTATGACCTTCAAGCCTGATTTGCTCAATAATTCCTTGCCTAGATCAACATTAGTTCCTTCCAATCTAACCACAATAGGAACATTGATATCAGACTTACCAACTGCAGCAATAATCCCTTCTGCAATGACATCACATCTTACAATACCACCGAAGATATTGACCAAGATCCCTTTGACTTTGGGATTTTCCATAATAATATCAAAGGCAGACTTAACTCTATCTGGTGTAGCACCTCCGCCAACATCCAAAAAATTAGCAGGTTCACCGCCATGTAACTTAATTACATCCATCGTAGCCATGGCTAAACCTGCCCCATTAACCATGCAAGCAATTTCCCCGTCTAAAGAAACATAACTTAAATCATTTTCTGAAGCTTTAACTTCGAGTTTGTCTTCTTGGTTGGGATCTTTCATATGACTTAAATCTTGTTGCCTAAATAAAGCATTACTATCAATAGACATCTTAGAATCTAGAGCAATGAGATGGTTCTCCTGATCCAATATGAGCGGATTAATCTCGATCAAATCTGAGTCTTTAGACACAGCTAATGAAAACAATTTAGTTGTAATGTCTATAAACTCATTAACGGCGCTATTTTTTAGACCAATACTGTTCGCCATAGATGATAATTCACTCTCTTTCAACCCATCTTCAGGGTCAACGGTATATCGAATAATCTTTTCAGGAGACTCATGAGCGACGGTTTCAATATCCATTCCTCCTTCAGAGGATCCAATAAACGTCCAAGACTCCTGGGCTCTATCAATGAGCAGACTCAAATAATATTCAGATGCAATAGATGTCCCTGATTCAATATAAACACTATCAATAGGCAACCCTTTATCATCAGTTTGCTTTGTTACCAAGTTTGTACCGAGCATTGAACTAGCTATACTCTCGAGTTCATCGATATTATTAGTAATCTTAACTCCACCAGCTTTGCCTCTTCCTCCGGCATGTACCTGTGCTTTTATTGCCCATGTGTCAACTTTCAAATCTTCAGCAATCTTCCTTGCTTGATCAGGAGTGGAGGCTACACCCCCTTCTAGAACGGGTATCCCAACATCCGAGAACAATTGTTTTGATTGATATTCGTGTAAATTCATTTATCGAAAAACTAAAAAACATTCACTGAGTTATAACAAAAGGCTATTTTCATCTAAACTAATAGGTAATTAAACCTTTTTATTAATTTTATGAATGAAACTTTTAAAATTGGACTAACAGGAGGAATTGCTTCTGGTAAAACTACGGTCTGCGATCTTTTCAAAGAGTTATCGGTAGAAATTATCGATGCTGATGTAATTTCACATGAATTAAGCAAAAAAGGTGGAGATGCATTTGAAGAGATTGTTGAAGCTTTTGGAGACCAAATTATTGGTGATGATGGAGAGCTTGATCGAAAAAAACTTCGTTCAATAGTTTTCAATGACAAAACTAAAAAGCAAATTTTAGAGATGATTATCCATCCTAAAGTATTATTGAGCATTAATAAAAAAATTGAAGCCTCACAATCTAATTATCTGATTATCTCTGTGCCACTTATGATAGAAACAGGAATGAATGCGATGATGGATAGAGTCTTATTAGTAGACTGCAATGTTGAAACCCAAATACAAAGATTAATCCAAAGAGATCAATCAACCCGGGAAGAAGCTATCAGAATCATTGATAGTCAAGCATCAATAGAGGCTAAAAGAGAATTATCAGATGACAGAATCATAAATAATAGCGAAACTTCCATTGAAGAACTGACACTAAAAGTAAAAGAAATGGATGATTTTTATAGAAATTTCAATAATAAATAGATATAAAGATCACCCGCCAAGAAAGCAAGTAATTATTTATTATGGAACAAGGAATATACGAATTACCTTTGAATGAAAGATTAAGGACGTTCATGAGAATTGAATTTCTTTATTCTAGGCTGAAATATTTTGCTTCTAATTTAGATAATAACTGGAACACGAGAACAGTGATCCATACCCTATTAGAAGTCTATTCTATCCTATCTAGAACAGATGTGAGGCGTGAGGTATTGGCAGATCTTGACAGGTATATTATGCAAATGCAGCGTTTCCAATCCGCCCCTGATGCAGACAACAATATGGTTAATGATATCTTAGAAGATCTAGATTCAATAAAGAATCAAGTTGTAAATATTGGTACTGATTATCTTATCAGATTAAGAGAAGATGAATTTATTGCTACCCTTCTTCATCGACATACGCTTCCCGGAGGTAAGGCAGAGTTCGATATGCCAAAGTATAAATTTTTTCTTGAATCAGATAAAAAAAGTGTATCTGCCAAGATTAATGGATGGATTGATGTTATAAAACCTATTTGCGAAGGGATCGACAAATTAATGTGGATTATAAGAGAGAGTAATGAGCCTATTGCTACGGTCGCAGTGGAAGGACAATATAATCATCAGATAGAAAAACGAACTCAAATCTCCTTAGTTAGAATAATAATCAATGATAAAAATATTTATCCTGAAATCAGTGGCGGAAGACATTTGATTGCAGTGAGATTTTATAGCTATGATAAAAACGACGAGTACACTCAGTTTGGGGAAAACGTCAATTTCAAGATCTCTCTTTGTTAAGAGTATTAGTTAATGTTTCTACTATCGATTTGCTTCCAGGAATAATCTTTACCTTGCCAAGATCTTTAAGGTCAACCCATATGATTTGCTCATTTTCATTTGCGACAGGACTCCCCTTATAACTTTTAATAAAAAACGGATATAGCTCAACTCCAAAGCTATCGTATTGGTATATATAGCTTTCCATTGCCTGAATGTCTTCAATGTAGATACCTAACTCCTCTTTAAGCTCTCTTTTCAGGGCCACCCTAGGTGTTTCATCGGCTTCTTTTTTACCTCCAGGAAATTCAAGGTAATCGGGGAAGTCAGTTTTATGTTGTCTGGTGCTCAAAAGAATTTTATTGTTTGAATCCTTCAAAACAGCAACAACCACTTGAGTAAGATTATTTTTAACGCTACTGCTCAATAGCACCATGACATTTTTTATATTTCTTTCCAGAACCGCATGGACATGGCTCATTTCTTCCAACTTTTTTCTGGTCTCTTACAAATGGCTTAGCCACCTCACTAGCTTTCTTAGGTGAAGGTTGTTCTGATCCAAATGTTGTAACGTTTTTATGCTTTAGTTCAACGTTTTCAACATCAGGAGCTTGCTCGCTTAGCGTCTCTGCATCCCCTTCACCTCTAAATCTAGCCCTTGAGAGAATACTAATAACATTGAATTTAAGTTGGTCCATCATAAATGAAAACATTTCGAAAGATTCTCTCTTATACTCTTGCTTCGGGTTTTTCTGTGCATAGCCTCTCAAGTGTATGCCTTGTCTCAAATGGTCCATTGCCGCAAGATGCTCACGCCATTGCATATCAAGCTGTTGCAACATTACAGCCTTCTCTATTTCTCTCATTGGTCTCTCACCAATTGAATTTTCTTTGGTGCTGTAATTCCTAGTAAATTCTTCAAAAATAATCTTCCAGATATTTTCTGAATTAATTGAGTCGTCCTGATTAATTATTGACTCTAGATCTAGCGAGATTAAAAAATCATTATAAATGGATTGTTGAAGCCCATCTAAATCCCAACTTTCTTCCATGGAGTCTGGATCAATATACTGAGCGGTTAGCTCTCTAATAGACTCCTCGCTTATACCTACGATCATATCGTTGATGCTATCTTCCGATAAAATATCGCTTCTTAATTGATAAATAACTGATCGTTGATCATTCGCAACATCATCGTATTCAAGAAGGTTCTTTCTGATATCAAAGTTATGCGACTCAACCTTCCTCTGAGCTCGTTCAATTTGTCGTGTTAACAAATTACTTTCAATAGCCTCCCCTTCCTCCATGCCGACTCTTGACAGCATGCTTTGTGTTTTTTCTGGATCACCAAAGATTCTTAATAAATCATCATCTAGAGATAAGTAAAATCGACTCGAGCCTGGATCACCTTGCCTGCCTGATCTACCTCTAAGCTGATTATCAATTCGTCTTGATTCATGTCTTTCCGTGCCGATAATATGAAGTCCTCCTGCTTCTATAACAGCGTCGTGTTTTTTTTGCCAATCCAATTTCATTTGTGAAATTTTCTCTTCGTCTAAATTCTCTTCTGTGAGTTTTATTTCTGCATCGATATTGCCGCCCAGAACTATATCAGTTCCTCTTCCAGCCATATTAGTGGCTATAGTCACAGAACCTGGCTTTCCCGCCTGAGCAATTATCATTGATTCTTTTTTATGTTGCTTAGCGTTTAAAACTTGATGCTTTATGCCTTCCTTGATTAGCAACTTGGAAATATATTCAGAATTCTCAATTGAAGCTGTCCCTACCAAGATAGGCTGATCCTTTTTTTGCCTCTGCTTGATGTCTTCGATAATATTATTAAATTTACCGTCTCGATTTAGATAGACTAAGTCTGCATGATCTTCCCTAACCATTGTTTCGTGGGTAGGTATCACCACAACTTCAAGACCATAAATTTGCTGAAACTCAAATGCTTCGGTATCTGCTGTACCTGTCATTCCAGAGAGCTTGTCATAAAGTCTAAAATAATTTTGGAATGTAATTGAAGCTATCGTCTGATTCTCTTCCTTTATATTAAGATTCTCTTTAGCTTCAACAGCCTGATGCAGACCATCAGACCATCTCCTTCCGGCCATTGTTCTGCCGGTAAATTCATCAACAATAACCACTTCGCCATCTTTGACAATGTAATCCACATCTTTATTAAATAATTTATGGGCTCTGATAGCGGCATTGATATGATGCATAAACTTTATATTTTTTGGGTCATACAAACTATCTCCCTTTTGAAGCAAGTTCATACCATGAAGTATATTTTCAACATTAGAATGGCCTTCTTCCGTAAGATAAATTTGCTTAACCTTTTCATCGATCGTGTAATCACCAGTGTCTGATTCGCTAGATCCAGGGATTAGTTTGCCAACGACAGCGTTCATTTTCTTATAAAGTTCGGTGCTCTGATCTGCTTGACCAGATATAATCAAAGGTGTTCTAGCTTCATCAATAAGAATAGAGTCAACTTCATCAACGATGGCGAATGAAAGATCCCCTTGAGATTGCATCTCTTCCTCATAGGACAAATTGTCTCTGAGATAATCGAAACCAAATTCATTGTTTGTCCCATAAGTGATATCAGCTTCATAAGCTGACTTCCTCTCAGGAGGGTTCTGGTTAGATTTAATGCAGCCCACTGTTAAACCAAGGAATTCATAAATAGGCCTCATCCAATCCGCATCTCTCTGAGCTAAATACTCATTCACAGTTATGATGTGAACACTTCTACCAGAAAGTGCATTCAAATAAGCGGGAAGAGTTGAGACCAGTGTTTTTCCCTCTCCTGTTTTCATTTCTGAGATTTTACCCTCGTGCAGTGTGATCCCACCAATAAGCTGGACATCATAGTGTCTAAGTCCTAATGTTCTTTTTGAGGCCTCTCTTACAATAGCAAAGGCTTTGGGCAATATATCATCAAAGCTCTCTGAGTCTTCATATAAAGATCTAAGCTCGTCTGTTTTTGATTTCAAATCTTGATCACTAAGCTCAGATAACTCATCTTCCAATGCATTAATCTTGTCTACAATCTTTGAATATTGATTTAATAATCTCTGATTGCTACTGCCAAAAATCTTTGTAAAAAAACCTTTCAATACTGCCTCTATATTTAATTGAATACTTAAGTAACTATTTTCTAGCTTAAATGAATTGATATTATAACCTTAAGGACAAGAATAATATCATTCATAAACTATGAAATAACAATAGTATGAAACACATTTCAGACATAATAAAAAGCGGTTTAAGTGATTTAGGTAGAATGACTGAATCAGTCGAGGAGAAAACAGCACTTTTAAAGTATTTACAAAAAAACATACCCAACTTTGGGTCGTCTATAAAAAGCGCATACATAAACAAGAACAATGTCTTAATTATAGGGTCTATAAATGCTGAGATTTCATCAACCTAAAGCAGCGGTCCAATACGAGATAGGAATATCAGTAATTTCTGACTCCTGAACCTCCTCCGAAGCTGTTTCATCGGCGTAGAGCTTTCTGATCAGCTTATTGTTTAATTCATGCCCTGATTTGAAACCGTTAAACTCACCAACCAAGATGTGGCCCATTAGATATAAGTCACCAATGGCATCTAAAATCTTATGCCTAACCAATTCATCATCAAACCTTAGACCATCCTGATTTAATATCCGATAGTCATCAAGAACAATTGCATTATCCAGACTTCCTCCAAGTGCTAAATTATTTGCTCTTAAAGTCTCAATTTCCTTTAAGAAGCCAAAAGTTCTTGCTCTTGAGATTTGATCCAGAAAATTGAGAGTTGAAAAATCAAAAGTAAACTCTGTTAGTTTATTCTGAATCATAGGGTGCTCAAACTCTATTTGGAAACTGAGTCGGTAGCCGTCATAAGGTTTGAACTCAGCGAACTTACCATCGTCCTCAACCCTGACATTTTTCTTAATTCTAAGAAATTTCTTGGGTGCTTTTTGTTCTTTGATCCCTGCTAATTCAACCAAAAGAATAAAAGATGCTGCACTACCATCCATAATGGGTACCTCTGGACCATGAATATCCACGTAAGCATTATCAATTCCCAAACCAGAAAAAGCAGCCAATAAATGCTCAACAGTCATGATTGAAGCATTATTCTGAGTTATCGTTGTTCCTAATTTTGTGTCCGTGACGTTGTGAGCATTGGCTTGGATCTCCTGCACAGGATCAATATCCAATCTCCTAAAACGGATACCAATATCCTCAGAAGCAGGTCTAAGAGTCATTTCAACTCTCTGGCCTGTATGTAAACCTACGCCTGCGGCAGAAATAGGCTTATCCAATGTCCTTTGATGCAGCATTATCTTAATACCTCTTGTGTATCATGCCCATAAATCAGGTAAAGACTATCATAGATACAGAATATTACTCAACTCTTTGTTTTTTATAGGCTTATAGATTAGTCTTAAACCAATCTCTGGTTTTCTCGATTAAGGATCCAGAAGATTTCTGTTTTATTAATTCTTCTGGGTTTGATTTGTGTATAAGAGACAGGGCTTGGGGTAACCAAGTCTGACGTCTGAAGAAAAAACCTCTTCTGCGAGCTCAACAGCTCCTGCCAACTGAGATGTACCTCCTGTTAGAACAATGCCAGCTCTAAGATTATCGGTGTTCATCTTACCTATCTCTTCTAAAACGACTTCAAACAATTCCCTGTATCTTTGCTCAACAACTGTTGAAAGAATCTTTATGTCCGTGTTTCTAGGAGCTCTATCGCCAACACTAGGTACTTCTATTGATTCCACAGTTCCATTGAGATGAGATAAAGTGCAGGCATGTTCTATCTTCAATGCTTCAGCGCTTTCAATGGGAGTTTTTAGCTCATGAGCAATATCCTTCGTGACATGATCTCCTCCTATCGGTATAACCTTCGTTGTTAATATTTGTCCATCCTTGAAAATAGCAATATCTGTTGTTCCACCGCCAATATCAATTAAACAGACACCAAGATCCTTCTCATCTTTTGACAAAACGGACATGCTTGAAGCCAAAGGCTCTAGAACAATCTCTTGAACGTCTAAATCACACCTCTCTAGAGATTTAATAATGTTCTCTTCAGCACTTCTTGAGATAGTGACAATATGAACATCTTCCTCAAGCCGGATCCCAGACATACCAATTGGGTCTCTGATGCCTTCTTGACCATCAATAATATAATCTTTAGGCAAGACATGTAGAATCCTTTCCTCAGATGGAATCTTCATGGCCTTTGAAGCGTCTATAGCTCCTTCCACGTCATTATATTCAACTTCACCACTGTTAATCCTTACAAACCCATGTCCATCATAGCTCCTCACATGGCTTCCTGCGATTCCAGCAAATACTGTATTGATTTCACAGTTTGCAAACTTTTCCGCCTGCTCTATTGCTTTAGCAATCGAATCAACTGTAGATTCAATATTTACAACTACCCCTTTCTTTAATCCGCTAGATTGATGAGTTCCTGTTCCAATTATCTTTAGGTCAGAATCATTATTAATCTCAGCTATTAAGACAACAATTTTTGATGTGCCTATATCAACAGCTGCAATAATTTCATTAGAGTTGGTTCTAGCCATTATTTATTACTGATTCTTCCTTTTAATCACAAATCCTTCTGAGTATCTAAGATCAATATAAGAAATTAATTCAAAATTTTCTAATAGAGATTGGTCCCATATAGTTAAAAATCTCTCAAAACGCTCTTCAACATTGTCCTCACCAAGCTTAATTTTAATTGATGGGCGAATGGTTATTACCCATGAACCCCTCAAATCAAGCTCTATCTCTTCAATCAAAATACCTCTTGTTGCTAATTCATCATTATATAACTTGTATCTGTTATAGACCTCATTCTCTCGATCTTCTGGTCCAAAAAATTGTATTAACTCATCAGGGACAACTCGTTGATCTAAAGCATATAACTCACCAGATGAATTCAGTAGAAGTCTTTGATTCCATAGACCAATAACATCATCTTCTACAACAATAAGATTAATAGTATTAGGCCATTGTTTATTTATTTTTACAGATTTAACCCAATCGATAGCCTCTAATTTATCTTTATATTTACTCTGATTGACTATTAAAAAACCTTGGTCTTTCAAATCTGAAACAACAGATTCTAGACCCTTCTTAGAAACTCTTTTAAGATCTCCCTCAATATTTATGTTTGTTATAGGCTGATTAATAGAAACGTAAATAAAACCAAACACGAATAAGATGAAAAAGATTAGAAGCAAGGGCTTAAAAAGATTTCTTTTGTCTCCTTGGTTAAAATTTTTAAAGAAAGTGAAACTTTTTTTCTTATTTTTTTTATTCGATTTAAACAATATGGCTTTATTCGCTTGTATTTTTGAGAATCTCTAAACAGAGAGAATTAAAATCTATTCCTTCTTCTTTAGCAGCCATTGGAACCAAGCTATGACTTGTCATACCTGGTACTG
>LUML01000204.1_pt1 | contig 11640 bp, 15 predicted proteins | sample 729661 | NCBI WGS metagenome assembly LUML01 (sample SAMN03860264, study PRJNA289734) | marine metagenome | biome: seawater column; feature: ocean; material: water; isolation source: Red Sea water column Station 22 - depth 10m | place: Saudi Arabia: Red Sea | collected 2011-10-15 | depth 100 m | reverse complement strand
TGGAATATGTGTATATTTTAATTTGCACATAAATCTATATGAGTCCGATATAACTAAAATAAGCTATCTAATTATTATAGTTTTCGTATGTACTTCTATCTGGATAGGGAATAAAACTTATCTTGTAGACAGGTTACAGGATTATAATCAGAGAGCCGATGTAGGATGGTTCGTTGCAGAATCATGTCTTGCACTTGGAATGGTGGGAACTGTTACAGGGTTTCTTATAATGTTGGGAACTGCTTTTTCAAATATAGATGTTTCAAATGCAGCAACATTACAACAAGCCTTGTCTGATATGGCTATAGGGATGAGTACAGCATTATATACTACTTTGATTGGATTAGTATGCTCTCTCATTATTAAAGTTCAACTTGTTAATCTCGAAGTAGCATTGAATGAATGAAAAATATAAATCTACAATTGGTTTCATTGATCTTCTTTTCAACATTCTTGTTGGGTTTGCTTTCCTTTTCATTGTGGCCTTTATCCTTATTAAACCAGAGTCCAAGAAAAAAGATTTTGAACGAAGGGCAGAATATATTGTTGTATTGGAATGGGATAAGGGAGTTCCAGACGATTTAGATCTATATGTTAGAGATCCACTTGGGGGATTGGTAAGTTTTCGGTATCCAAGAGTTAATTTTAGTCATTTAGACAAAGATGATTTGGGATCACGAAATGATTCTGTTATAATGTCAGATGGAACTTTAAAAACTATTCCAATAAATCGAGAAGTAGTAACAATTCGTGGAATCATTCCAGGCGAATGGATAATAAACGCACATTATTACTCTTCATATAATTTGATTAGGACTAAAGATAAGGCACTCAATGTAAAGGTGGAACTTCACAAAGTCAATCCTTATAGTATTTTGGGAATATGGGAAAAGAAATATTATCGAAAGGGACAAGAAGAAACTTTTGTTAGATTCACTATAGATACTGAAGGGAAAATGGTTGGATCTTTTAAATTTTTAAATAAGAAATTTGTACTTCCTAATGGTACTACAGGAAATTCTGATACATCAAGGGGTTGGTAATGATTGAATTTTTAATATTTGGATTACTTACATTATCTGTTCTTTGTTTGTGGCTTTTAATAGAAGGAAGAAAGAATCCTAAATTTTTAATTTGGTTTATCCCTGTACTGCTTGTATTGACTTCTTCAATTTATATCACATACACTTCAATATTAGGGTATCCAAAAAGAGAATTACCAGAAAAAGGAATATATTTAAAACATTATATAGATGAACCATTTTGGATATATCTTTGGATTGTAGGCGAAGACAATACTCCAAGAAATTTTCAGATCCCATATACAAAAAAAGGACATACTTCATTAGAGAAGGTAGGAGAAAAATCTGAAGAGGGTAAATTTATGATGTTAGGAAAACAGAAAGATAAAGATGGGGCACCTAATGGAGATGAAGAAAATGAATCTTCTGGTGGACATACTCTTGGGGGAGATATTAGTTTTTATGAATGGAAATATGAAACAGATATGTTTCAAAAAGAATAAAGGAATATTATGTTTAGATTTTTTACAAATAGAAAATGGTTATTGTGGTCTTGGCTTGGTTCGATAATTATCTTAGGATCTCTTTGGGTTCAAGTAAAGATTGATGTAAAAATAAATGAATGGTTTGGTGTCTTTTATGACATGATTCAGAAGGCTCTTGCGACTCCGAATGCAGTTTCATTGGGAGAATATTTTGAGAGTTTATTTTCGTTTATTACTCTTGCAGGAATATATGTTGGACTCTATGTTATAATAAGTTATTTTACTGCTCACTATTTGTTTAGATGGCGAACAGCAATGGTCGAATGGTATCATAGTGTGTATGAACAAGCCAGAACAATAGAAGGTGCATCTCAAAGAGTTCAAGAAGATACGATAAAATTTACTCGTATCATGGAAGGTTTGGGAACATCTTTCATAGAATCAGTTATGGTTTTGGTTCAGTTCATTCCTATATTGTTTGGACTGTCAATGGGTATTCCGATATTCTTTTTTGGTGAATGGCAATATGGATTGATTACTGGTGCGCTACTTTGGACTGTAGGTGGTACTATATTCTTAATTGGTTTGGGGTGGATACTCCGTTTGGTAGGTGTAGAATATGACATACAAAAAAGAGAAGCAGCATATAGAAAAATACTTGTGATTGCAGAAGATGATGGAACTGTCAGACCAAAGAAGATTGAAGAATTTTTCGATGATGTTCGGAAGATTCACTATTTAAGTTATTTGCGGTATCTGTATTTTAATATCGGAAGAATGGCTTACTTGCAAGCAAATGTTTTATCTGCATATGTTTTCCTAGCACCAGCAATAGTTGCAGGAGTAATGACTCTTGGTGTGATGCAACAAATAATAAGAGCATTTGGTAGGGTGGAAGGTTCGATGCAGTATCTATTGAAGTCATGGCCGACCATCATTGAATTGATGAGTGTCTATAGAAGGTTAAGAGAATTCGAAGCAAAACTATTGGAGAATGCAAAATAAGAAAGTGGGTATTATGTGGGAGAAAGAAGAGTTTTTTAAAGGAGTAAGTTTTATCAAAATAGCATTTTTGATTTTATTTTTCTTTGGTGCTATGGTTATGGTTAGTCAAGTAAGAGGGGAAGATAATAAGACAATATCCGAGCCGGATTTCCGATTTGCATATCCTAAGATAATAGAAGACAACAAATGGTCTTCTCAACTTATCTATGATACAATAGGTGCTTGTTATCAAGGAACAATAAAATGGATTCTATTAAGTAATCCAGTACTTCTAGGTCAAATGCCCGGGCCCATGGCTCAAAGACAAATGGTAGAACATTGTTTTTGCGTAGTGGATAAAGTTAGAAAAGATCAACCTGTAGAAAAATATAGGAAAAATATTTTTGATCAAGAGTTTATAGGAAATCTTTTTCTGACAAAGGCCTCAGAATGTATTAAAGAATATAAAACTTTACCAAGTTTTTTTACAGCAACATCAGATAATGAAACAATTATTGATAATACAACAATACCAAAAGAAGAACCTAAAGAAGATTCTAAAGAGTCATTACCAGACCAAAACAAAGAAGAATTTATAGGTGATTCAGAAACAATTTTTCAAGGATAAGAATAAGGAATTAAAATGATCAAGCAAATTTTGTGCTTGATATGTTTTATTATATTCATTTTTAGTTGTGCGACAAATAGTGCTAACATATCAAACAATACAGAAAATTATGATTTTCCATCGGTCATAGATCGTGTAAAGGAATCTATTGTATTGGTATCTGCAAGTCAAAACGAAGATCCTACTATCAATTCAACTCAGGATTCAATGTGTTCTGGTGCAGTTGTTGATTTGCAACACATAATAACAAATTATCATTGTATACATGAACAAAAATATATTAAAATTTACTATTGGAACAAAGAGGATTGGAATGGTTATGAGGTAGAAGTTATAGGAACAGATCCACTTGGAGATTTGGCTCTTCTCAAAGCAGTTGATAAGGACGAACCAGTTCCAGAATTAAAATTTACAAACGAAGAAATTAAATCTGGACAAGATGTATTTGCACTCGGCCATCCTATGGGAATGGTGTGGTCTGTTTCAAGGGGTGTGATCTCTCATGAAGATAGATATGCAAGGCATCCATATATTCGTTCAATTCAAACTGATGCAGCAATCAATGTTGGAAATTCTGGTGGGCCTCTTCTGAATATGAAAGGAGAGATCGTTGGAATTAATACGTTTATCATTTCTAAGGTTAAGGAAAGTGCAGGAATAGGAATTGCAATTCGAAGCGATACTGTTCAGAAATCTTTTAAAACTATGTTGGAAGAGGGGAAGGTTGATAGACCAGCAATTGGAATTATGGTAGTTGGTTTGGGAACAAGTGACATACAAAGAACAAAATTATATAAAGATAATCCATCTGCGAAACCTGGCCAGATACCAAGTACGTTTGGAATGCTGATTCAGAAATCAGACAATATGCCAGAAAATATCAAAGAATTTGATACATTATTTGCGGTAGATGATAGATTTTTTAATACCCATGTAGAAATGTCAAATATATTAGAAGAATATAATGTGGGTGATACAGTAACACTTTCAATTATTCGTAATAGAAGATTTATAAAATTAGATATTTCATTAAAGGTATTTGAAGTACCAGTTGAAAAAATGTATAAAAGAACTGGAAGATGAAGATATATAAAGTATGACTAAAAAACTCTGGTATGATTGGCGAGAAATGCGAAGAGATGTAAATTCTCTTTGTCGAGAAATAGTTCTGGATAAGTTCGATCCTAATGTAATCGTAGGACTATCTAGGGGAGGACTTACTCCAGGCGTTATGATGAGTCATTGGATGAAAAAACCCTTTAAACCAATTAAAACTTCATTGAGAGATTTTCCTGAATGGGAAGATTATTTACCAAAAAAAACTGATGAAAGAGTATTGATAGTTGATGATGTTTGTGATTCTGGTGAAACTTTTCATAAAATTTCAGCATATATTAATGATAGAAAAAAGAATGGAGTCGATGTTCGATTTGCAGTTCTTTATTGGAATAATGAATGTAATTTTGAGCCCCATTATTATGCACAAGAAATAGCAAAGGACTCAACTAATACTTGGATACATTTTCCGTGGGAGTCGTGGTGGAACACTCCTGTTTAATTATTGTGGTTAGTGGGGGGCCTGGAGTGTCGTTCCAGCGACACGCCTTTCACTAATCATAATTTACATAATACCTATATATTAAATGAAGGATGGGAGTTCTTCTTTGACAAAATAAGTTATCGGAAGGATACGAATCATGACTGATGTTCAGTATATTCTGAACACGTTTCTATTATTGATGAGCGGTGCATTGGTGTTTTGGATGGCCGCAGGATTTGCAATGTTAGAATCGGGTTTAGTAAGAACCAAAAATACTACTGCAATACTCACCAAGAATATCTGTCTCTACTCTCTTTCCTGTATCATTTTCTTTTTAATCGGTTATCAAATAATGTATGGCTCCATTTCTGATGGAGATCATTCTGGATATTCTGATTTCTTTTTTCAAGTAGTTTTTGTTGCAACTGCAGCATCTATCATTTCTGGAACGATTGCAGAAAGAATGAAGTTCTGGTCGTTCATGATTTTTGTTGCAGTATTATCTGCATTCATATATCCACTACAAGGTGCATGGACTTGGGGTGGTGGATTTCTATCTGAAGCAGGATTTTCTGATTTTGCTGGTTCTACTATAGTTCATTCAGTCGGTGGATGGGCTGCACTTGCAGGGGTTTTACTTCTTGGTGCAAGACATGGAAAATATAAGAAAGATGGAAAAACAAATCTAATACCGCCATCAAATCTTCCTCTTGCAACTTTGGGAACATTTGTTCTCTGGTTAGGATGGTTTGGATTCAATGGTGGTTCACAACTTGCAATGGCAACTAGAGAAGATGCTAATGCAATAAGTGCCGTGTTTGTCAATACAAACATTGCAGCTGCAGCGGGAGTAATTACTGCTGCAATTCTAACTCAAATTCTTTACAAGAAAATAGATCTTACAATGGTTCTTAATGGAGCACTTGCAGGATTGGTTGCGATAACTGCCGGGCCTGATTACCCAACAATGGGATTGGCAATAGTTATTGGTGCAGTTGGAGCAGGATTTGCAGTTCTTGCAATTCCCATGTTCGATAAAGCAAAAATTGATGATCCAGTTGGTGCATTATCTGTACATCTTGTAGCAGGAATTTGGGGAACTTTAGCGGTAGGAATTTTCAATTCGGAAGTTTCCTTTATGGCTCAACTAGGGGGAATAGGAATGATTGGTTCATTTGTATTTCTTTCAAGTTTTGTCGTTTGGTATATCATAAAACTTGTTATGGGTTTACGAGTATCATTGGAAGATGAAACTCAAGGAATTGACATTTCAGAATTTGGTCAAACAGCATATTCGTTTGACAACTATCAACAACTTAGCTCGGAAGGAGTAAGATGAGAAAGTTATTAACATTTCTCGTTGTATTGATTTTCAGTACAACATTATTCGGTATTGCAAACGCAAAACAAAAAGTAACCTTGCTGATGGATTGGTTTCCTCAAGGGAATCAGAGTGGATTTTGGCAAGCACAGTTCGATAATCAATATCATGATGATGTTGAGATCATAGTTAAGCCAGGAGGGCCCAAAGTAAACACTACTACTGCTGTTGCATCTGGTCAAGTTGAGTTTGGTCTACAAGCATCAGATAGTGTGATGTTAGCAAATGCAAAGGGTGCAGGAATTAAAGGAATCTTTGTAAGTTTAAATCATGTTCCCTACACATTAGTATACCATCCAAATACAGGTGTAAAATCTGTTAAGGATTTAGATGGTAGACCATTTGCAGTTAAGATGGGAGTTACCTACTGGAAGTGGGTAAAACATACTTATGGTTTGAACAAAGTCAAAGAGTTCCCATTAACAGGTGATCTTGGTTTGTTTGCAAGAACACCACAACAATTTCAACAGGGATATTCTCTTTTCCTTCCAGCAAGGTTGGATGCAAAGAATGTTCCCAATGAGCAAATTACTGTAGAGAGTTTGGGGTATAGGCCCTATAGTGTATTGTTCACAAGTGATAAGATGATCAAAGAAAATCGTGAATTGGTTCAGACAGTAGTAGATCGTCTTAGCATTTCTTTTCATAAGTCATTGGTAGATCCAAAACCAACAAGGGATTTTATTCTATCAAAGAGTAAAAAGGTCAATGCAGAAATTCACAATAATGCACTTGAACTTATGAAGAGAGATTTTCTACCCAAAGATTGGAGTAAGATTGGCTGTCAAGATCCTAATCGTTGGGTTGAGGTAGCGAATCAAATGAAAGAGGTAAATGTTCTGCCTGCTGATTTTGATCCACATTCATCGTATGATACTTCATTCAAGAAGGGTTGTTTTAAATAGAAAGTGAATTATTATGATTAGTGTCTCAGGAGTCACTAAAAATTTTGATGAAGTTCATGCACTCAAGGAAGTGAATCTAGATATTGCCACAGGAGAGTTCGTCACAATAGTTGGCCCCTCTGGTTGTGGCAAATCTACTTTATTGAGAATCATTGCAGGGTTGATTTCCACTCAGGGTAGTGTGAAGAAACCAGATAAAGGTGCATTCGTTTTTCAAGATGCTGCGTTACTTCCCTGGCGAACAGTACAGAAAAATGCCGAACTTCTGATGGAGTTGGAAGATGGATTTTCCAAACAAGAAAGAATTTCCAGAGTTAGTTCGGCATTGCAGCAAGTAGGTCTGTCAGGATTTGAAAAGAGTTATCCTCATCAACTTTCTGGTGGAATGAAAATGAGATTGTCATTGGCTCGTGCATTGGTATTAAGACCAGAGTATCTTCTTTTAGACGAACCATTGTCAGCAGTAGATGAATTTTTATCGAACAGGGTTGTGGTTATGTCACCAAGGCCAGGAGAAATAGTTCATGTGGTTGATGTTCCGTTCAAGAAACGAAATCAATTGTTGAGATCTAAAGCACAATTCACAAAACTTGTAAGTGAGATTTCTGGAAAGTTGAGAGAATGGAAATAAAAAACATCATTCTACCTTTTTCTGTTCTGGTAATATTTTTACTGGTGTGGTCTGTTGCAGCAAGTTTATATGATATGGTATTCTTATTGCCTGGCCCAATGAAAGTCGTAGAAGCATTCATTGAAGATTTTCATATTATTATTGTTGGTGCATGGATCACATTGAGAGAAGCATTATTCGGGTATCTTCTTGCAATTACAATCGGGATAACCTCGGCTGCAATTATGAGCCAATCGAAGATACTGGAACGAAGTTTCTATCCCTATGCAATTCTGTTACAGACAGTTCCAGTAGTTGCAGTTGCACCATTGATTGTTCTTTGGTTTGGATTTGAAGAAAGATCGGTGGTTATTGTCAGTTTGATTATTTCACTTTTTCCGATTATCAATAATACACTTCTTGGTTTGAAATCAACATCTACAAATCTGGTAGAACTTTTCCAGATGCACAACGAATCAAGATTAGTTAATTTTTTCAAACTCCGTCTTCCTGCAGCCATTCCACATACTATTGCAGGATTGAGAATATCTGCTGGGTTGTCTATAATCGGTGCAATCGTAGGAGAGTTCATAATTGGATCTGGAAGTGAAGATGGTGGTTTGGGTGTTCAAATCATTTATGCACAAGCAGAATTAGAAACTCCGTTGGTCATGGCACTTATTCTTACTGCAACTTTTTTGGGGTTTGCATTTTTTATGACTGTAACTGCATTGGGTCATCAGTTACTAAAACATTGGCATGAAAGTGAAATATCATGAAATTAAATCAGACAACAATCAATAGAAGAAAAACTGGACTTATAGGATACGACAAAGAACAATCTGCTGGTGGATATACATTGTTTGCACCACAAACAGGAAATGGTAGAGTTACTTTAATTGATATGCTTGGGAAGGTGGAACACGAATGGAATCTTCCAGTAAGGCCTGGAAGAGATGCAGTCATTCTTCCAAACGGAAATCTTGGATATAATGGTAGTCATGAAAAGTCAGTAGATCTTTATCCTGCATGGGATATTTGGCATGGTGGACATTTTATGGAAGTAACTCCAAGTGGTGATATTGTTTGGGAACACGAAGACATTTATCATCATCATGACGCTCAATGGTTAGATAATGGTAATCTACTTTACACAGTTGCATCGCCGATTCCAATAAAAGATGGTAGAGGACTTTTCAATTCTAAAGTTCCTTTAGAGATGCAACAAAGACCTTTTTCGGATACTGTTCGTGAAGTCAATAGAGAGGGAGAAGTTGTTTGGGAATGGAATGTATGGGAGCACCTATCAATAAAGGATTATCCAATACACGAATGTTTCAATAGAGACAATGCAAAAGAACGATTGCATTGGCCGATGATCAATGGTGTGTACCAAGATGGGTTTCTAGTATATTTGAGTTTACGAACAACATCTGGTATTATTGCAGTCAATAAGAATTCTAATGAGATAGTATGGGAACTTAAATATCCATTGGTTGCACAACAACATGATCCATCAATAACAGAAGATGGAACTCTTTTATGTTTTGACAATGGAAATATTCGTCCTAGTTCTATTCATCATTCTCGTATCGTAGAGTATGATCTTAAAACAGAAGGTCTGGCTTGGTTTTATGTTGATGAAATGCCTCCTGCATTTTTCTCTCCGTATATGGGAAGTGTGCAGAGATTGTGGAATGGAAATACTTTTATTTGTGAAAGTGCATTTGGAAGATTGTTTGAAGTTACATCAGAAGGAGATATTGTTTGGGAATATGTGATTCCAGATTTTGCAGAATACCCTGAACTTTTGAATGAATTCATTACAGGAGAACATAATAGTTGTTTCAAAGCCCATAGGTATCCTAGTAATGATAATATATAAAGAAATAAAGAGTGTTGCGTTCTAGTGCGAAAAGATGACTACTTTTCAACACCTAGACCGGCAAGATTCGTCACTTGCTTAGTAAATTTCTGTAAAGGATTGACCATTATTTTAAACTTACAAAATTTGATGTTTGTGGGGGTCACAGAGAGATACACTAGCACTCTTTTTCTTAATGGAGATAATATGTTTAGTAAAAAAGAAATTATTGTTTGGATTTTTGCAGCAATTGTAGGAATTTCTCTTGCATATGCTTGTAGATTGGAGGCGATGATATGAATGAAAAAGTTGGAAGACATACTCATCTTTTCATAGAAGAAGATTTCATTGGACATTCTGGTGGTCAACTTCATTGGAAGATAGAGATGGATGCATTAGATGATGCAGAGTGGAAGTGTATTGCAAGAATGATTATGGAATATCAACAAGAACCATTTTCGGCTGCAATAGGAATACCTAGAGGTGGTCTGAAATTAAGTGGTTACTTAAATGATTATTCCACACAGAATCCAAAAGATCCTTACTTGATTGTTGATGATGTACTGACAACTGGTGGTTCAATGGACGAATTTAAAGAAGAACATTTCAAGGACAAGAAGGTTGTCGGTTGGGTCGTGTTTGCAAGAAAAAAACCAGCAGATTGGATCAATACACTTTTTCAAATGCCCAAGCAATGGGCAGATGATCCTACCAAACCAGAATATAATAAATAGTTATTCCTCAAAAAGAAAAGGTTGGCTGCAGGGGAAGGAATCGAACCTTCAGATTATGACCGCCAACAACGGAATGCGTTTACCTCTTTCGCCACCCTGCAATCAATCTTTCTGCTCTTTTTGTTTGTTCCTCTAATGTAAGTTTTCCCAATTCACGGGCTTCTTTGTTTAATTCCTCAATAACTTTATAAATGTCGTTTGGCTCATAAATTGGAATCCACTCTTTACTCTTGATCATGTTTAACTAACAGACCAGCACGTTTCATTGCACTAATCATTCTAGTTACACCGATTCCACCACCATATCGTGGAACGAAATCATGACTCAAGAATTTGAAAAGTTCCAACTCTACTCTCTCTTTTCCAAAAAGATTAAACAACAAATTTGCATATTCTCCGTTAGAGATAGTATAGAATTGTTCTTTCATTTCTTGAACATCAGTTGCACGTTCAGCACTACCAATGGTTTCCATTCCGCCCATGATAACATCGCATTTGTTAGCAAGTTTTATTCCCTTTGGCCCTCTATTTTCTCCAATTTTCATATTCCAAAAAGGACTTGTAGATTCTGGAAAATTAGTTAAGAAAAATACATCTCCATATTCTTCATAAAGATTTTCTTCATGACCAGCATCTAATTCTGGGCCAGTATATTTTGCTAAAACACTTTGATAAAATCCGCCAGGGAAATCTAAATCATTATATGGTGCTAAATTACGATCAGTTTTAAAACCAAGAAATTTACAAAGATCATTTTCCATTTGGAGAAGATCTTCAAAATTGCCAGGAGCCTCAAATTCAAACATAGGGAAGATCAGTTCGTGTCTTCCTTCTTGCGGATTCTGTTCTTGTCGATAAGAAGTAGATACACAATAACATCCTTCAAGTTCTGGTCTTGTTAGTAATTCAAATTCTAACCACATCTGCCCCGTCTGCGGCAAAGGCCAAATCTGTCCAGAATACTCGTAAGTCGCAACTGTTGTTGGATCTTCACAAGCAGCAAGGATAGATAATCTGTTTTGGGTGTGTACTTCTTGAAATCCTCTTTCATCAAAGAAGGATCGTAGTTGGTGGGTTACTTCTGTAAATTCATAAGGTGATATTAATGATGACATTCACTCCTTTCCAAAATAAAAAAATCTCTACCTTAAAAAGAGATTTCTTTTTATTTATAAGAATTTGAAATCTAACAAAATTCTAATGTTATGATTTTTCGTTATACTATATAATTGGATATGAAAAAGAAACATAGAAAACTCTACGATTCGTGGAAATATAAAAAAGGAAGTTTTATGGAATTCAATAATCCCATTTTCCAGGCTTTGTTGGGTCTGGTAATTTTTTACATAGGTTTAAAAATGTTCTCAGGTGGAATGAAGTCAATGGGTAAGTTGGAACATTTGGAATACTTCATACATAATCCATACTGGATGTTTTTGGGAGGTATCGTTTGTACTCTTCTTTGGCAATCCAGTTCACTATCAACT
>LUML01000179.1_pt1 | contig 11688 bp, 10 predicted proteins | sample 729661 | NCBI WGS metagenome assembly LUML01 (sample SAMN03860264, study PRJNA289734) | marine metagenome | biome: seawater column; feature: ocean; material: water; isolation source: Red Sea water column Station 22 - depth 10m | place: Saudi Arabia: Red Sea | collected 2011-10-15 | depth 100 m | reverse complement strand
CCTTATTGACGCTGTATGGGCAAGAGATTCCTCCACACTATGGAACGCGCTAAAGAGACTTATGATACCACTATATCTTCAAAATGCAAGAATCGCTGTGGCAAGTTTTTTTGGAGTTTTATTTTTATTGTTTATGCCATTCCCGATTTTTGCCTACTCTGCAATTATTTTTAATTCAGATTCGTCTTTGATGCTTTTTGTAATTTCATGCATTGCGTCTTTACTTGTGTACTTGGGGGGAATAATAGATGCAGCAAAAGGTCTTGAACTAAAATTAAGATATTCGCTGCTTGCACCTGTTGGAAGCTTAATTGTAGTTTCTGGTTTTTTGGCTGGCTTAATCCAGGCAAAAAGCAAAACAGCCGTATCATGGAGAGGAAGAACATATCACATGAAAGGACAAGTCCAAAAATCCATCAATGTATAGAATAGTTTATAGATAAAAAATAAGAGGCAGAAACACTTGGCAAAATCTGGATTTGTTGTTGGTGGTATAGTTGGTGCTACTGTAGCAATATTGCTTTTCGCGTTTATTGTAATTCCCTCTGGAAATGTTGGAACACCTGAGCTGATCACATCAAATGGACATGACACAACAATATTGGGTGATGAAACACAATATACAGCAAAAGGCAATCTCAATCTAGTACAACTGTTTGAAAAGTCTGAAACTGGTGTAGTGAAAATTAGTGTTCAGAGGGGACCTGATGGACCAAGAGATACTCCTGGCATGGGGTCTGGTTTTGTTTATGATAATCTGGGTCACATTATCACGAACGCACATGTTGTTGAAGGTGCTAGTAAAGCAACTGTAACATTTTTGGATGGTACACAATACGATGCTGATATCGTGGGAAAGGACAAATTTACAGACATAGCTGTCATCAAAGTTAGTGAAAAACCACGTTTGCTTCATCCATTACAGTTAGGTGACTCATCACAGCTTCATGTTGGTGAACCAGTAGCTGCTATTGGAAACCCATTTGGACTTTCAGGCTCGATGACTTCTGGAATAGTTAGTCAAATTGGAAGATTATTACCACAAGAGTCAGGATATTCAATTCCAGACGTAATTCAAACAGATGCTGCAATCAATCCAGGTAATTCAGGAGGACCATTAATCAACATGAAAGGTGAAGTAGTTGGAATTAATACTGCAATTCAATCAGCAACAGGTGAATTTTCAGGAATAGGTTTTGCAGTTCCATCAAATACAGTAAAGAAAGTGGTGCCAATATTAATTGAAAAAGGAGAATTCAATCATCCATGGATGGGAATTTCAGGAACTGATGTTGATCCAGAACTTGCAGAAGTGAGAGGATTGAATAGTTCAAAAGGATTTTTGGTGGTATCAGTAATTGAAGGAAGTCCAGCAGAACAAGCAGGATTGTTAGGAGTTACTGAAACAAAAGAGGTTGATGGTAGAGAATTTGCAATGGATGGAGACATAATAACATCAATTGATGGAAAAACTGTTAGAAAGATTTCAGATATTTTAGTTCATTTACAAAGAGAGAAATCAATTGGAGATGAGATGATTCTTTCAGTAAATAGAGGTGGCGAAGTGTTGGAATTAACAATGATTCTTGAGGAAAGACCTAGATAGAATTTCTACAAAATTAAATAGACCGTGGTGAGTTTTCAAACATTGAGTAATTTACAGTTTGATTTTGAGATAATTCATAAAATTAACGAGTCAAAGGAGATCAAAAAAGAACAAATTTTTGAGCTAATTGAAGATGTTCCAAAACAGGTCATATTTGAAACCGCATCAAAACTAAGAGATAAAAATAAAGGGAGAGTAGTTAGTTTTTCAAAAAAGGCATTTTTCAACATTATTAATTTATGTAGAGATACGTGTTCATATTGCACCTACAAAGCAGAGCCAGATGATACAAAATTATCATTAATGGATGAACAAACTGTAAAAAAATTAGCCGAGTTGGCTAAAAAATACAATTGTACAGAAGCATTATTTGTTACAGGAGAAAGACCAGAACAGAAATACCAAGAAGCTAAGGAGTGGTTAAGAAAGCAGGGATTCTCATCTACTACAGAATATTTGATTCATTGTTCAGAGATTGTTTTGAAGCAGGGAGTTTTCCCACATACGAATGCAGGAAATCTTACAAAAAATGAGATGAAGGAACTTGCAAAGACAAATGTGAGTATGGGAGTAATGCTCGAGAATTCAAGCGTTAGATTAAGAGAAGATGGAATGCCTCATCAAGATGCACCTAGTAAAGAACCACTTGCAAGATTAAATATTTTGAAGAATGCTGGTGAATTAAAAATCCCAATGACAACAGGAATACTTGTTGGAATTGGAGAAACATTAGAAGAATGCATACAATCAATTTATGATATTAAAAAAATACATCAGAGATACGGGAACATACAGGAAATCATACTTCAGAATTTTCATCCAAAACCAAAAACTTCAATGTTTGAACATAGTACACCAGAAGAAAGTTATTTCAAAATGGTAGTTGCACTATGCAGGATAATTATGCCTGACGCAAATATACAGATTCCACCAAACCTATCCCCAGATAATTATAATGAATTTTTATCAGTTGGAATTAATGATTGGGGAGGAATATCGCCAATTACATCAGATTATGTAAATCCAGAATTCTCATGGCCAAATATTCAAAATGTAGAGAAAAAATGTGGAAATTTAGGATTTTCATTAAAAGCTAGATTCCCAGTGTACCCAGAGTTCGTACCACTAATTAACAATGATCTTAAACAAAGAATATCTTTAATTGCGGATGAAAAAAATTACGTTAAAGAGAGTTATTGGAAATGAATTTAGAAAATAAGGATGTAGATGGTATTTTAAAATATGCAGACCCAGTAATTGCTGCAATTCTCAACAAATCCATTTCAGGAAAAGACATCAGTGCTAGAGAAGCATTAGTGTTATTTGATGCAAAAGGAATTGATTTTCAATTAGTTGGAAAAGTTGCAGATTATCTACGAAAGAAAAAGGTAGGAGATATTGTAACTTATGTAGTTAATCGAAATATCAATTTCACAAATGTTTGTATAAAACAATGTGGTTTTTGTGCCTTTAGTCGTGATTTTAGAGAAGAAGAGGGATACACATTACCTATCGAAGAGATTACAAGAAGAGCAAAAGAGGCTTACACATACGGTGCCACAGAAGTGTGTGTTCAGGCAGGCTTACCACCGGACATGGATGCAAATTTGTATGAAAATATTTGCAGAGAGATAAAGATTGAAGTTCCAGATATTCACATTCATGGATTTTCTCCAGAAGAGATTCTTTATGGCGCAACCAGATCAAACATTTCAACAAAAGAATACTTGAGTAGATTACGAGATGCTGGCGTAGATACAATTCCAGGAACTGCAGCAGAGATTTTAAACCAAAAACTAAGAGATAAGATTTCTCCTGGTCGCATTACAGTCAAAGAATGGACAGACGTCATAAAAACCGCTCATAAAATGGGCATAAGATCAACATCAACTATGATGTTTGGACATTTAGAAACAAATGAACACAGAGTAAATCATCTAGACACAATTCGTGAAATTCAAAAAGAGACAGGAGGATTTACAGAGTTCGTACCACTAAACTTTGTTTATTCAGAAGCACCAATGTATAAGCATAAACTTCATGAAGGAATTAAGCAAGGAGCAAATTCCAACGATGCATTATTGGTTCACGCCATTTCAAGAATTATGCTCAATAATGTAATAGACAACATTCAGATGTCATGGGTCAAAGAAGGTCCAAGATTTTCACAGGTGCTCTTGAACTGGGGAGCAAATGACTTTGGAGGAACATTGATCAATGAGAGTATATCAACTGCAGCAGGTTCAGAGTATGGACAACTCCTTAGACCAAAAGAAATACGTCATTTGATAAGAGGTGTTGGAAGAATACCTGCAGAAAGAGACACAACTTATAAAAAAATTAAAAGATTCGATGTAGAGCCCACAGAAAAAGAAGCATTAGATGTAGATGTGGATGTTAAGAAATTTGGATCATATTTTGATTTAATTAAAATTAAAAAATATCAATACAAAAATTCTAGAAGAAATTAGATTAGTAGACTTCCCAAATATACAGCAAATGCTATAGCTAATCCAATGCCTACAACCCGTGGGATGTATTTTCTAAATCCAATGAACAAAACAAGACTAAACGCAATCATGATGTAATAGTTTGAAAATACGTCAGTTGCAACAGGAATTCCAACCATGGCAGAGGATACACCTAATATCAGCAAAATGTTGTAAATGTTACTTCCAACAATATTTCCTACACCAATGTCGGTTTCTTTTTTTGCAATTGCAATTATAGAAGTTATTAATTCAGGTAGTGAAGTTCCAATTGCAACTATTACGACACCGATGACCAATTGGGACAATCCTAGACTTTGAGCAATATTTACAGCACCATCGACGGTCAGATGGCCTCCAAGGAATAAAAGTAGAATTCCAATTCCTATTAGGGCAAATGATTGAGGATAGGTTTCAATTTTGTATTTAGATAGGAAATATTCACCCTCGATAGTTTCATTTTCAGATGATTCATTTTGGATTTTTTGCTTTTTTACACTTTTGATAGTGTATAAAGTAAATGCAATTAATGCTGCAATTAGTACAAGTCCATCTATTTGCGAGATTTCCCCATCGTAAGACATTCCCACTACAAGTAATGAAACACCAATCATGATTGGAATCCATCTACTAACCGTAATTCTACTTATTAGAAGAGGGGCAAATATTGCAGAAATTCCAATTACCATTCCAATATTGCTTATATTGCTTCCAATGATATTTCCTAGAATTAGTTCAGTATGGGAATTGAAGGCTGCAAGTATAGAAGCTGCAAGTTCAGGAGTAGATGTCCCATATGCTACAACCGTCAGACCTATGACCATGCTACTTATTCGAAGTTTCTTTGCAAGTGAGACACCGCCAGATACAATAGCATATCCACCAATACACAATAAAATGAGACCTAACAGTACACTTCCAACGCTGAATATATCCACAACAACCATGCCAAGATATCTTGTTTAAATCACATTCCTTCCGTATAATTTACAATTCTAACAAGGAAATTAGATAATTCAATTCCAAGAAGTTCAGTAAAACTGATCAATTAGCTCAACAATGCATGACTCAACCTTAATAAGGTAAAGTACGGTACAATACTGTATGAGAGCGAGATTAACGTATGTTCCTTTAGAAGTAGCAGACAAGTTCGAGGGATTCATAATTCAACGTGATGAACAAGTGTTAGATGCAGTGAGAGCAAAAACAAAGGATTTCAGTACTTTGTCATTGTTGAAATTATTGTATCAGCTAAATGCAAATCCAATGACATTTTCAGACCTTTATTTGAAATCTAAAATCAGAATGAAAAAATCTTTTTTGAATTATTTACATTTTTGTGTAGAATACAGATTCATAGAAAAGCAAAGAGTTGGATCAAATGTGATCTATTCTATCACAGATAAAGGAAAGATAATGCTTGATCTATTTACAATAAACGAAAAAAATTAGATCAGAAAATTCTAGACGCATATAGAAATACAAAGAGTATTGAGCCAACTCCAAAAATCAGTATTCGAATCATTCCACGTGACATGATCCTCATGAAGCGAACAAGTAATTAAACAAAACATAATGAATAAGATAATGCAGGCAAATATACCAGAAGCCGAGATCTATGAAACGGGAAAGAATAATCTAAAAAATCCAACCATATTTGTGGGATTCGTAGGAGCAGGATTAGTTGGTACAATTGCAACAGATCATATGATAAATGAATTAAATATGAAAGAGGTGGGGTTTTTACGTTCAAAGCATTTGCCCCCTTCCACAGTATTCATGCAAGGAAGATTACGACATCCATTTAGAATTTATTCAAATGAAGATGGGAGTATCTGTGTAATAATCTGCGAGATTATTATCAGTAAGGATGGAATTTACAATATTGCAATGGCAATTTTAGAATGGGCAGAAAAAAAAGGCTCAAATGAAATAATCGTATTAGATGGAGTTGCAGCAAACAAACATGATGGAGAGGCATTTTTTGCAGCAGAGGTAGATTTATGCAGAATTATGGAAGAAAATGATATCAAAATGATTCCTCAAGGATTTATCACAGGGATTTCAGGAGGCATCCTAAATGAATGCCTGATTAGAAAGATTAGAGGTGTTACTTTACTCGTAAAAGCAGATGAAGCAACCCCAGATCCTGTAGCTGCCACAACAGTAATTGAAGCAGTAAACAGACTATATGAAACAGAAATTGATACTACAAGTTTGAAGAAACAAAAAAAACAGTTAGGTGTAGAATTAAGAGAATTGTCAGATAAATATACAGAACATAAAAAAATTGATTCAAATATGTACATGTAGGTGATGTAATGTGGCAATAACATACAAAAAAGCAGGCGTGGACATTACGGAAATAAAAAAGAGTCAACGTGCAATTGGAAGATTAATTGAATCTACACATAATTTGCAAAAGATGGCAAAAATGACACATGGTTTTGGTCATTATGCAGGAATTGTAGAAATTCCAGGAGGTAAATTACTAGCAACTCACACAGATGGAGTTGGAACAAAAGTAATAATTTCAAATCTATTAAAAAAATACGATACAATAGGAATAGATTGTATTGCAATGAATGTTAATGATATAATTTGCATAGGTGCAACACCGATTTCATTTGTAGATTATATTGCAGCAAACAAAAATGATCAGAGGATTTTCAAACAGATTGTTTCAGGATTGGTAAAGGGTGCAAAAAAATCATCGATGCCAATCGTGGGAGGAGAGACAGCTATCATGACAGATTTGATAGCGGGCAAAGGTTTTGGTTTTGATCTTGCAGGAATGGTAGTAGGTATGCTTTCAAAAAAAGAGATGGTGTTGGGAGATAAAATAAAACCAAACGATGTCATAATAGGAATAAAGAGTTCAGGGTTACACTCAAACGGATATTCACTTGCACGAAAAGCTCTTTTGAGTAAATATTCAGTAAAAGACAAAATTAAAGGAGTTGGAAATTTAGGAGAGGCACTTTTACGTCCTACAGAAATTTACGTTAAACCAGTTTTAGAATCTTTGAAAAAATGTAAAATTAATGGATTAGCACATATCACAGGAGGCTCATTTACAAAATTACTTAGATTAAAACAAATAGGCTATCATTTGGATAACATGCCAAAAACCCCACCACTTATGCAACTGATAGAAGATACAGGAGTCAAAAATGAAGAGATGTACAAGACATTCAACATGGGAGTTGGATTTTGTATTATCGCACCTGAGAATCAAGTGAAGGGAATTCACAAGATTATTGCCAAACATAAGATGAAATCTTATGAAATTGGCAGAATTAGTAAGAACAAAGGAGTTTTTATTAATAAATTAAAAATTGCATAGAAATCAATAACATGTTATCTTAGAAAATTTTACTAGATTTGGCTTATATGACGTAATTCTAAAAATATCATATAATGGCAGCAGAAGCAGGATTCATCGAAGTCATCATAGCAGTAGGAATATTGTTAGCTGCTGCAAAACTGATGGGAGAATTATTCAGTAGAATTAAGCTGCCAATTGTACTAGGTGAATTACTGGCAGGAATGATTATTGGACCATTTGCATTAGGTGCATTTTTGCTTAATCCAGATACAGGAGAATCAATTCTACAAATTGGGCCAGAGATTAGAACGTTAGGAGAGATTGGTGCAATTGTAATTTTGTTTATGGCAGGATTAGAGATGACTCCAAAAGAATTTTTGCGTGGAGGAAAAGCCTCATTTACAGTAGGAACTTTGGGAGTAGTAGTTCCATTCTTTGCAGGACTGTTAGTATTTCAGGCATTTGGATTTGATGCATTACAAGCAATGATGATTGCAACTGCACTTACTGCAACAAGTATAGCAATTTCAATTCAAGTCTTAAAGGAATTCAATAAGATAAAATCGCCAGAAGCCCGTTTAATTATTGCAGCAGCAGTAGTAGACGATATTTTGGCAATTGCAGTATTATCAGTAGTTACGTTAGGATTATCTCCAATTGTAGGAGCATTTGCGGTAGGAATGGCATTATCAGCAACTAAAGTTTTCGAAAAAATAGAGCATTTCATTAGTCGGATTGGCTTAATCTTTGCACCATTATTTTTTGCAATAATTGGTGCGCAAGTAGATTTCAGAACGGTGAATTTGGATATACTAATGTTAAGCGGAGTAGTAATTGCAATTGCAGTTGCAACAAAATTACTTGGATGTGGATTACCATCAATGTTATTTTTGAAAAATAAAACTGCAGGAATGAGGGTAGGAATTGGTATGATTTCTAGAGGCGAAGTGGGATTAATTGTAGCTGGTGTAGGATTATCTTCAGGAGTATTGACAGGTGATGTTTATACTACAATTGTACTTATGGTAGCAGTCACTACAATAATCACACCGATATGGCTCAAGATGGATTATAGAAAAGAAGTCACTGCCGTTAAAACAGATGATGAGTGAAATCTAGTAGAATAGTTAGTTATTACTAAAAATAATTAAATTCAACTAATTTTGGAATTTATCATGAGTGAGAAATCAAAAGAAGAGATAAGATCAGAATATGAAAAAGATTATCTTGAAAGATTAGCAAAACAGGGTAAAATCAAATCAGAACAACAAACAGAACCAGAGATTAGTGAAGAAGAAAGAACTCGTAAAGTAGAAGAAGCCGAAAAAATTCAAACAGAATCAGCAGTTCAGGTGCAAGAGGCAGCAGCAGCAAAAATCCAATCAGAAGTTGATGCCAAAAATAAGGAAGATAATTTGAATAAAGAAGTATTATCATTAATTGAGGAATTAAAGGGATTGAAGGAAGAACTAGATAGAGAACCTACGAAAAGAAAGGTAACTAAGAAGAAAGCAGCTCCTAAAAGAAAAACTACGAAAAGAAAGGTAACTAAGAAGAAAGCAGCTCCTAAAAGAAAAACTACGGCGCAAGATTAACTGAAATTGAAAATCCAAATAAAAATGACATAAAAAATGAGGTAAAAGAGATTTGCGCAAGATACGCTTTAGAGAGATTACCTAGAAATTCAGAGATTTTATCATCTGCCACAGAAGAACAATTTTCAATACTTCAGAAAGTTTTACTTAAAAAACCAGTAAAAACTGCATCAGGCGTTGCAGTAATTGCAATTATGCCAAAACCTTTTGCATGCCCACATGGCAGATGTACATTTTGTCCAGGAGGAGTAGAAGTTAACACTCCAAATAGCTACACAGGAAAAGAGCCAGTAACGCTAAGTGCAATAGAAGATGATTATGAACCAGGAGTACAAATACAGAAAAGAATTGAACAATTAATTGCATTTGGTCATGATCCTACAAAACTAGAATTAGTGATAGTAGGTGGGACATTTTTATTCAATACAAGTCAGATACTTTAGAAAATGCAAAAAAAGCTAATGAAAAAGCAAAGATGAGAAATGTAGGATTTACAATTGAAACAAAACCAGATTATTGTCAACAAAAACATGTTGATATGATGTTGGATTATGGAACAACTCGAGTTGAGATAGGAGTTCAGAGTTTAACTGAACGAGTATACAATATAGTGAATCGAGGACATGACTTACAACAAGTGATTAGTTCTTTTCAAATTGCAAAAGATGCAGGATACAAAATTGTTGCACATATGATGCCAGGCCTTCCAACAATGACTCCAGAAGGAGACATTGCAGATTTTAAGAAATTATTTGAAATGGATGAATTCAAACCAGATATGTTAAAGATCTATCCTTCATTAGTCTTGAAAGATACTCCACTTTATGAGGATTACAAATTAGGAAATTACAAACCATATTCAACAGAAGAAATGATTGATGTTTTGGCTGAAGCAAAAAAAGACATACCAAAATGGGTTAGAATTATGAGAGTTCAACGAGAAATAACAATAGATGAGATTGTAGATGGTCCAAAAATGGGCAATTTAAGGCAAAAAGTTCATCAGAGGTTGCACGAACATGGTACATCCTGCAAGTGTATCAGATGTAGAGAAGCAGGATTAAACAACAAAAGGGATTTTTCAGAGTTAAAACTTGAAAAAATTGAATATAATGCAAGCGAGGGAAAAGAGGTTTTCTTGTCATTTAATGACGAAGATGATTTAACATACGGATTTTTGAGATTAAGAAAACCAAGTATTAATGCACATCGTGAAGAAATTACTGAAAAAACATCAATTGTTAGAGAATTACATGTATTTGGCAAAGCCATCAAAATGGGGGAAAAAGAAGAATTTAGTTTTCAACACCAAGGAATTGGTAAGAAGTTAATGAATAAGGCTGAAGAAATTGCAAGTACCGAATTATCATCTGACAAACTATGTGTAATTAGTGCAGTAGGTACAAGAGAATATTATGGGAAACTGGGATACAAAATTAATGGACCATATATGGCAAAGGACTTGAGATAAGATATGTCTGAACAAAATGTAATAGGAAAAGGAACATGGATTGACAAACTTGCTTCTGAATTAATTGAAAGAGAAGAACAATTAGGTAGAGACACAAGTCTAATCAGAGTAGAAAGTGGATTAGGTGCATCAGGTATTCCGCATATTGGTAGTTTAGGAGATGCAGTCAGAGCATATGGAGTGAAACTTGCTTTAGAGAATATGGGATACAAATCAGAATTAATTGCATACTCAGACGATCTTGATGGATTAAGAAAGATTCCAGAAGGATTTCCTGATTCACTTCAAGAACACATTGGAAAACCTGTTTCATTAATTCCAGATCATACAGGAGAACATGAATCCTATGGAATGCATATGAGTAGTAGACTTTTAGATGGATTAGATAAGTTAGGAATTGAATATACCTTCAAGAGAGCAAGAGACACATACAAAGATGGATTATTACAAGAACAAATTCATACAATTCTAACACAAAGTGAAAAAATTGGAAGCAAGATTGAAGAATTAGTTGGGCAAGAAAAATATCAAAAATTCTTACCATATTTTCCGGTCTGTAGAGAGTGTGATCGACTTTATGTTGCAGAAGCAACAGAATATTTGCCAGACGAGAGAAAAGTTTGCTACAAATGTCATGATGCAGAGATTGGAGGTAAAACAATCAAAGGTTGTGGGGATCTCGGTAAGTTAGCATGGAAGGTAGAATTTGCTGCACGATGGAGTGCATTTGATATTAGATTTGAAGCATATGGAAAAGACATCATGGATTCAGTTAAGGTAAATGACTGGGTGGCAGATGAAATATTGAATTTCCCACATCCTCATCACATAAAATATGAAATGTTTTTGGATAAAGGTGGAAAAAAGATATCAAAATCACTCGGCAATGTAGTAACATCTCAAACCTGGCTAAAATTTGGAACACCAAAGTCAATACTATTGTTACTTTACAAGAGAATTACAGGGGCAAGAGAACTAGGATTCGAAGACATCCCATCACTTATGGATGAATATAATGAATTAGAGAAGATATTTTTCAATAAAATTAAAATCGATAATGAAGCAAAATTAGTCAAATCAAAAGGATTGTATGAGTATGTGAATTTACTAAATCCACCAAAACAGATTCCTCCTCAAGTAAGTTATCGATTACTTTTAGAGTTAAGTAGAATTTTCAAAGAAGATAGAGTTTCAAGAAT
>LUML01000194.1_pt1 | contig 11720 bp, 12 predicted proteins | sample 729661 | NCBI WGS metagenome assembly LUML01 (sample SAMN03860264, study PRJNA289734) | marine metagenome | biome: seawater column; feature: ocean; material: water; isolation source: Red Sea water column Station 22 - depth 10m | place: Saudi Arabia: Red Sea | collected 2011-10-15 | depth 100 m | reverse complement strand
ATGCTGTTGATTATACTAACTTAGGCACTGCAGAATTCTTGAGGGCTGACAGTGGAGAATTTTATTTTATAGAAATTAATGCAAGATTGCAGGTAGAACATCCAATCTCTGAATTTGTATCTGGATTAGACTTTGTTAAACTTCAACTAGATATTGCAAATGGTGAACCACTGCCATTCAAACAAGGTGACCTTAAGATGAATGGATATGCTATTGAATGTAGAATTAATGCAGAAGATACTTTCTTAGACTTTGCACCATCAACGGGTCCTGTTCCAGATGTGACTATTCCATCAGGGCCAGGTGTTAGATGTGATACATATCTTTACCCTGGTGCAACTGTTTCACCATTCTATGATTCTTTAATGGCAAAACTCTGTACTTGGGGAAATACGTTTGAGGAATCAAGATTAAGAATGTTAAATGCATTAAATGACTTTTACATTCAGGGTGTGGAGACTTCAATTCCTTTGTACAAAACAATCTTAGAAACAGAGGAATACAAGAGAGGTGAACTGTCAACAGATTTTTTGAAAAGATTTGGAATTATTGATAGACTTAGTAAAGATATCAAGAGGGATGTAGAAAATAAACAGATTGCATCAATTGCTGCTGCAGTAATGCACTCCGAGTTCTATAAGAGCAAAGTAAGATCATCAAACACAACCAACCCACGATGGAAAAGCAGAATGGATAGATAGAAATGGAATTTAGAATAGAAGAGATAGAAAAAACCTTCAATGGTGAGATTATTAATAGAATATCAACTAACAGATACCTAATTAAAATTCAGGACAAAGAGTATAATCTTGAAATTTTAAATATGAACTCACGTGGAATGGAATTTGTCCTTGATAACCAATTTCATAATGTAAAATATGTAGAAAATCAAACTGCAGAAATGAAAATTGTTGTTGATGGCATACCATTAACAATCAAGATGCATTCAAGTCTTGACAAAATAGTTTACAAAAACTCTGGAGGAGGGGATACTGGATCAGCACAGATTAACTTACGTAGTCAGATTCCTGGAAAAGTTGTTTCTATAGAGGTTAAAGTCGGTGACAAAATAAAAAAGAATGATGTTGTATGTGTTTTAGAATCAATGAAGATGCAAGTATCTGTCAAATCACACAAAGACGGTGAAGTAAAAAATTTAAAAATTAAAGAAGGGGATTCTGTTAACAAGAATGATATTTTAGCAGAAATTGAATAAAATTAATTTTATTTTTTAAGAACATCAATTATTTCTTGATAGTTTGGTTCTTTGAGTGGATCTTCAGATACCCATTTGTATACAATAGTTCCATTTTCATCAACAACAAAAACAGAGCGTTTTGCAGCATTGTAATCTTTGACATGTAAAAGATGTGGCATCAAAACATCATAGTCCCTTATTGTTTGGCTTTTATAATCACCAAGTAATGGAAAATTATAGTGATTCTTTTCTGCAAATGCCTTGTTAGCAAATGGACCATCATTACTTATAGCAATAACTTGTGCACCAAGCTTAGAAATCTCATCCCATGAATCTCTAAAAGTACAAAGCTCAACCTCGCATACTGGTGAGCTTGCAGCGACTATGAATGACAAAACAACTTTTTTTCCTTTGAATTCATCCAAAGTTCTCATTTTGAGTTCTGTATCAACAAGCTCAAAATTTGGAGCTTTGTCTCCAACATTTACTGCCATAGAAAAAGGAAAACGATGGGATATATCAATTATTGACTTTGTGCAATTTTTGATCGTTGAAAATCTACATAGATTTTTATATCTACTCTAGCGAAATCAAGCTGATTTGGTCGGGGAAAGCGTTGCGTCTTACAGTAATGTGTTATTAATTTTCGGCTTTGCCATTGTGGCAACAGCACCAGCTCTTTTAGTTTCTAGAATGATTTCGCCAGGTGTCAAAAAAAGAAGGAACCCAGTAAAATTCCTACCAATGGAATGTGGTCAAGTTCCTTCTGGGCATGGAAGAACACATTTCATGATGCAGTATTATGCCTATGTTTTGATGTTTGTTATTTTTGATGTGATGGCTATCTTTCTTTATGCATGGGGAAGCACATTACTAAATTTACCACGAACTGCAACATTACCAATAATTGCATTTTTGGGAATAATGTTTGCTGCAATGGCATTCGCACTTTATCAATCAAAGAGGAAGAACATATGGTAAAACTAATTACATCTTATCACGAAATTACAGAAGAGGGACAACAATGCTAAAGGATCTCGTAACACCACAAAACGCCAACGTCTTTGTTGGAAAACTTGGTGACATTCTGATCAAAGCAGTTGATAAACCATTAGGAATGGCACTCAACTGGGGAAGAATGTGGTCTCTTTGGCCTGTTCACATTGAGACAGCCTGTTGCAGTGTGGAATTTGGTGCAGCATCTGGTCCACGTTATGACGTTGAAAGATTTGGAATCATAGAAGCCTTTGGTTCTTTACGTCAATGTGACTTAGTGGTTGTTCAAGGAACAATTACAAGAAAGATGGCGCCTAGACTCAGATTAGTCTACGACCAAATGCCAGAACCAAAATACGTCATTGCAATGGGAGCATGTGCAATAACTGGTGGATTGTACTTTGATTCGTACAATGTTTTACCAGGTATTGATGGTGTTCTACCTGTTGATGTTTATGTACCTGGTTGTCCTCCACGACCTGAAACGCTGATACAAGCTTGTATGCTTCTGCAAGAGAAGATCAAGAGACAAGATATACGATAGGTCAAATAAGAAATGAGCTCAACTGATAACAAAGAAAAAGAACAAGAATCAACAGAAGTAGAAGCTAAACCAAAAGATGATTTGCCTGCTTTTGAAAAATCACTAACAGATAAAATTCAAAAAAAATTTGGTGATAAAGTAGAAGTTGTTTATGTTAAAAATAATAGAACCAGAGTTAACGTAAAAAAAGAAGATGTTGTTAAAATAGCACAATTTATTCGTGACATGGGTTTTGATCATGCAGAATCTGTTAGCGGTGTTGATTATCCTGAAAGCAAAGAGATTGAAGTTATTTATCATCTAGGTTCTTACAGTGACCCTAGTTTTGCAAAACAGATACTTGCATTAGCTACAAGAACTACACGAGAAGATAATCCAAATCCAGGAAATGACTCTACAAAACTTCCTAGTCTACGTGATGTCTTTTACAGTGTTGAGTTTCATGAGAGAGAATGTTTTGAAATGCTCGGAGTTTTCTTTGAAGGTCATCCAGATAATAGGAGACTACTACTGCCGGAGGATTGGGCAGATGTTCCACCATTACGAAAGGACTTTGGAAATAAGGGTAGATAAAAGATGAGCAAACAACTAACTCCAAAATCTGACAAGAAAATGCCACCAGGTCTTCAACTTGAAAAAGTTGACGATCGTATTATGACACTAAATGTAGGTCCACAACATCCTGGCTCTGGGCATATGAGGCTTGTCATCCAAGTAGATGGAGATTATATTGTAAACTGTGATCCAGATCCTGGTTATGTTCATCGTGGGGAAGAAAAGATGGCAGAATACAGGAACTACATTACTAACATTCCGCATCTTGAAAGACCAGTGATTCATGATTCATGCAATATTCTTTACCCATACTGTCTTGGTGTTGAAGATCTTGTTGGCATTGAAGTTCCTGAACGTGCAAAATATCTAAGGGTCATTGCAGCGGAGCTTAACCGTTGTGTGTATACTCAGTATTGGCTTGCAATTTATGGAATATTTCTAGGTCATTCTACAATGTTCATGTGGCCAGCTGGCGATCGTGAACTTTTCATTGATCTTCTGGAAAAAATGACTGGTGCACGTGTTACACATGCATATTTTGTACCAGGTGGGATTAGAAATGATGTACCTGCAAATTTTGAGGATGTGTATTAAAGAATACGCTGATATCTTTTATGACAATCCAATTTTAATCTCACGTACTAAAGACACTGGTGTCCTATCAAGTGAGGATGCAATTAGACTGGGAACTACGGGTTCTGTATTGCGTGCTAGCGGTGTTGATTTTGATATAAGAAAGAAGGAGCCATATGATGTGTACGATGAACTTGACGTCCATTCAAATGTTTTGAAGGAGGGAGACTCTTATGCAAGATCGAAGATTCCTTGGCTTGACATGCTTGAAAGCTGTAATATTATTAGACAAGCATTAGAAAAAATGCCAAAGTCTGGTGGGATACGAACTAAGATAAATCCTAGCAGGACACAAGGTGGAAATGATGAAGTCTATAGAAGAGTTGAATCTGGTCGTGGCGCACTTGGAATGCATATAGTTTCTGATGGAAAACCACAACCATATCGTCTTAAGATTAGTGTTGGTTCATTTAGAAATCTAATTGCAATGCCATATCTCTTGAAGGGTGAAAAACTTGGTAATATGCCTGCAGTTTATTGGAGTCTAAACTACTGGCCAGTGGAGGCGGATAGATAATGTCAGTGATTGCACCAAAATTCAGACTTGGTTATTTTGTTAAAGCAATAATTGATAATTTACTTTGGGCAATAGTTCTTGTTACCTTAATCGGTATTCCATTGATCCAAGTAGCACTGATTTATGGAAATCTACCAGTAGTAGAAGGAGAACTTTTAACACCATTCCTTGCTTTTACATGGCTTTTTAATCCTGTATTGGCTGTTCCGCTTATAGAATCAGTGATTAGATCTGATATATTTCACATCGCAGCGTTTCCTGGATTTGGTTTTGCTGCTGCAATAGCTGGTGGTGTAATTTTTGTTGAGAGAAAGATGCTTGCAAAAATGCAACTAAGGGTTGGTCCATTTTATTGTGGAAAGATTGAGGGAATATTTCAGTTAATTGGTGATGGAATAAAATTAATCTCGAAAGAAATTATTATACCAGATAAGGCGGACAAGCCAATCTTTTGGATTGCACCGTTATTGTTTGTTGGTACAGCTGCAGCATTTGTTGCGTTAATTCCAGTAGCACCTGGTGGAGAAGAGTTTGATGGAAAACCATGGGTAGTTGCAGATTTGGATGTTGGACTAATTGCTGTATTTGCAGTAATTGGATTTTTCCCAATCATCACTGTATTATCAGCTTGGTCTGCCAACAGTAAATATCCATTCATCGGTGGAATAAGAGCACTGCATCAAATGGTGTCATTTGAGATCCCATTAATACTGTCTTTACTTGGAGTAGTAATTCTTACTGGAACATTAAACCTTAATGAAATTGTTCAAAGTCAAACTAGTTTCCCATGGATTTTATTTTTGCCAGTTGGTGCAGTGGTTTTCTTTATTGCAATGTTAGCTGAACTAGAAAGAATACCATTTGATCTACCTGAAGCAGAAAGTGAAATTGTTGCAGGTTGGTTGACCGAATTCTCAGGTATGATGTATGGTTTGGTTCAACTCGGTTCATACGTCAAACTCTATGCGTTTGCTGCGTTGTTTGTAACAATATTCCTTGCTGGATATAATGGTCCTTTGATTTACCCTGATTTTCCTCAAGACATAATTGATGATGGAATTATTATTCCTGGAATGACAGGTCCTCTACTAACCATCAAACCATTCACCGATGGCACTGCTGTATTAGATCAAGAAATGATTAATGGGGTAATTTGGTTTGTTCTGAAGACTGTTGCTGTCATCTTCTTCATTTTGTTGATTAGAGGTGTCTTCCCACGTATTAGAATTGACATGTTATTACATATTGGTTGGTACAAACTAATCGGTCTTGCATTTGTAAACATCTTCATAGCTTTAGCATGGCTATATTCTGGAATATTAGCTCCACCGGGTGCATTCTAATGGGAACAGCAACTGGAATTATCAAGGCATTAAATTCTGGAATAAAGCATATTGCGGTTAAGCGATTTACTCTACGATATCCAGAACAAAAACTGAAATTTGTAGGAGATGGATATCAATTTGATCCAACAACTGGTGTCGGTGTGGCTGGTTACAAAGGACGTCATATATTATTTCATGACAAATGTACTGGATGCAATCTTTGTTCAATTGCATGTGAAGGGATAGCTGAGGCAATTGCAATGCCTAAGGTTCAGGAAACTTGGAAACACAATAAGAAAGCAATTATGCCACAGATTGATTATGGAAAATGTGTTTTTTGTGGGCTTTGTGTTGATGCGTGTCCATTTTATGCATTGTATATGACAGATGATTATGAGTTATCATCATATACAAAAGAAGGTTTAATCTATACACCAGCACAACTTGCAGTCAAACCTCAAGTTCAAGAAGACAGCGAGATTATAATTGATAAACGCGGAGCACGACATGGCTGATGCATTATTTCTTGGTATTGCAGTTTTAACAATCGGTGGTGCAATAGCTGCACTTGAACTTCGTTCATTGATTTATGGTTCCATTGCACTGATGGGAATGCTAGGTGGTATTGCTGGATTCTTTATCATGCTTGACTCTCCTTTCGTTGCAATGTTCCAAATTGCGGTTTATGTTGGCTCAATCGCTGTCTTAATACTATTTACTGTAATGCTTGTAAAAAGAGAATTAATTTTTAAAAAGATTGAAGACCCGCGAAGAAAACTTGCTGGAATTGCTTTGATGTTGGTTACGATGGTAGCAGTTGGGGCAGTTATTCTAGATTCAGGCATCCATACTATCACAACTGGGGAAGATCCAGTAGATTTTAGAGATATTGGAGCTGACTTTCTGACGTATTATTGGCCAGCTTTAATTTTAATGGCATTCATCTTGGCAGGGTCCGTTATGGGTGCACTTGTTTTGGCTAAAAGGGAGGATGTTGTAGAAAGTGAGCAATGAATTAATTGAGTTTGTTCTTGTTTCTGTTGCATTATTAGGAATTGGAATATACGGATTAGCTGTCAAAAGAAATGCCATCAGGATGCTCTTTGCAGTTGAAATTATTGTAAATGCAGCAAATCTTAATCTTATAGCATTTGCTAGATTCATGCCGCATAGTGGAGGACAAACATTTGCTCTTTTCTCAATAGCAATAGCTGCTGCGGAAGTTGCTATTGGACTTGCTTTGATAATAGTTGCATATAGAATGTATCAAAATGTTGACATTGCTGACTTTAGGAGTCTTAAAGGATAATGGAATATGCATTGTTGCAGGCCGTATTCCTGCCCCTACTATTATCTCCACTTGCGTATTATATTGGAAGAACAAAAGGACCAACCTATGCAACTTGGTTTACCTTCGGAATACTTCTTTATTGTACAATACTTGTGATTAATGCAAGTCTAGGTGGGACATACGAGGAGCATTATCCATGGACAGATCTTTTTGGTGAATTTGGTTTCTTGTTAGATGGATTAGCAAGTCCATTTGCTATAATGATCTATGTTTTATGTACAATACTTGCGTTGTACTCGAAACCTTACATGGTTCACAAATTCGAAGAAACCTACAAACAAATCAATAACATAAAGGAAGATTCATCTGATGGACAATCAACTGCATTACTAGAATCATCTGCTCTCAAAACTTATGTTAACAATCAATCTGGTTTGTACTTTGCAATGTTCTTGGTATTTTCAATGGGAATGCTAGGAACAGTTCTTTCTACTAATCTAATAGAATTTTACATCTTTTTTGAAGTAATGCTAATTCCTTCTTTCTTCTTAATTGCTTGGTATGGTGATGGACCAAGACGAAGAATTGCACTAATGTTCTTCTTCTGGACACATGTCGGTGCAGTAATCTTACTCCTAGGATTCTTGTCAATTGGTCTTACTATTGGTAGTTTTGATTTTGCTGATATAGATGAGACTGGAATTCCTTCTGATGTAGTCATAATTGCAGCTGTTGCAATTATCATTGGATTAGGCGTGAAATTAGCAGCTTTTGGCTTTCATATATGGCTCCCATGGGCACACGGAGCAGCACCGACACCAATAAGCGCACTTCTTTCACCTGCAATGATCGGAATAGGTGCTTATGGTCTCTTTAGATTAATCGTAGAATTACTGCCGCAAGCATACGCAGATTTATCCATCTGGCTAAACTTTTGGGGAATTGCAACAATGTTCTACGGCGGTGCAATGGCTTTGATGCAAGATGATATCAAACGTGTCTTTGCGTATTCTAGCGTAAGTCAGATGGGGTATGTTCTGTTTGGAATTGGTTCACTTTCCGCATATGGACTTGCTGGAGCAGAACTAATGTATGTTACACATGCTCTTGGAAAAGGGCTACTCTTCATGACAGCTGGAATCTTGATAGTTCAAGTTGGTACTAGACATCTTTCAAAACTTGGTGGGCTTGCAAGTAAGTTACCAATAACAGCAGTTTGCGCAGTCATTGGTGGATTAACAATCATGGGAGTTCCTCCAACTAGCGGATTTATGGGAGAATGGATGTTGTTTTATGGTGCATTTGAAACTGCGGTTGAAGAAGGTAATGATTGGAGAATGCTTGCATTTGCTTTAGGTTTAATTTCAACTGTTTTAACAATGTCATACATTCTTTGGATGCTTAAGCGTGTCTTCTTTGGAAAGATTCCGGAGAATCTAACACATGTTAAGGATGGAAGTTGGTATATGTTAGCACCAATGATGGTGTTAGCTGGATTTACAATCGTTCTTGGCATCTATCCTGACATATTCTTACAACAAATAATGCCTTACATGCAGGGGTTGGGTCTTTAGATGGTGTCGATAGATACAGTAGCATCTGATCCAAACGGAATTTATGTTTGGCTAATTTGGCTCCTACCATTTATTGGAGCACTAATAATTCCAGGAGTTGTAAGAATTTCTAAATATGTTCCTGGGCTTACAACTGGTAGAGTTGCAATAGCATTTGCTGCAATGAGCGCAGTTTCGGCTGGTTCGCTCTTTTTAGGTGCACTTGAAGGACTTGAAATTCATGATCAAATTACATGGATATCTGCACTCGGTCTCAAGGCTGGAGTACTTGCTGATCCACTTTCAATAATAATGGCAAATGTTGTAGGTTGGATTTCTTTCTTGATTATTTGCTATAGTACTGGATACATGAAAGGTGACAAAGACATAACCAGATTTTGGTTCTGGATGTTGTTCTTCATAGGTTCAATGCAGCTAATTGTGCTTTCTGATAATCTTTTGCAGATATTCTTTGGTTGGGAAGGGGTAGGTTTAGCATCATACGCCTTGATTAGCTTCTGGTATCGTGACAAGGCAAAAGATCACGTTGGAAAAGAAGGAAGAACTGCGCTTGGAATAATGGAATATTATTCACCAACACATTCTGGAATGAAGGCTTTCATCATGACCAAGGTTGGTGATATAATGATGCTTGCTGGAATGTTTATGATTTTTGCATTTGCTGGTACTTTTGGATTAAAGGAATTACTTCATGATACATCTTGGGCTGTTGAAATGTCTGCTCAAAGTTTGCTTGTACCAGCTGCAGTTTTACTTTTTGGTGGTGCAGTTGGAAAATCAGCTCAGTTCCCACTAAACGAATGGTTACTAGAGGCAATGACAGGACCAACTGCTGTTTCAGCTCTCATTCACGCTGCTACAATGGTAAAGGCTGGTGTATTCTTAGTTGCAAGACTTGGACCATTATTCTTTGCACTTGGTGCTGCTGGAATCATGGCAGATCAGTTCTTTGAAATCATTGCATGGGTTGGTGCAATCACTGCACTTTTGTTAGCTACACAGGGAATGGTTAATCCAGAAATTAAGAAAGTTTTAGCATATTCTACTGGATCACAAATTGGTTACATGATGATGGCACTTGGTGTTGCCGGTCTGTCAACACAATATGTTGATGGTTATACAGCTGGTTTCTTCCACCTAATCTCACATGCAATGTTCAAAGCATCACTCTTCATGGCTGCTGGGTCACTGTTGCATGTTGTTGGATCACGGTTTATGACAGATATGGGAGGTTTGCGAAAACAGATGAGAAAAACATATGCGTTCATGTGGGCTGCCGGTCTTGCACTGATGGGCGCTCCATTCATAACAACTGGATTCTGGAGTAAGGACGCAATATTTGCCGCAGTTTATGAATCAGGAAGTACTTGGGCTTTACCAATTTTCATAATTGCAGTTTTAACAGCTGTCATCACAGCATTTTACACAACAAGGATGATGGGAATGGTGTTCTTTGGAAAGAACAGTAAACATATTGAAAAAATGGAGAGTGAAGGTCATCACATTCATGAGGCGCCACTTTCAATGTGGGTTCCATATGGAGTTCTTGCACTGTTAACAATTGGAATTGGTGTAATTGGTCTTTCAGCGGAAGAGGGAATTCACCATATATTTACTGATTATCTTGAAGAGTCATTTGGAATTCATACACCACATATTTATGAAGAGCATTCTGAGACACTAGGTTTCCTATCAGGACTTAATCCAGTTGCACTTGGTGCATCGTTAATTGCATTCTCTGTCGGTTTGGGATTAGGTTATATCTTCTACATAGGACGTTGGGTAGATCCAGCCAAGTTTATCAATTCAAATATCTTCTTTTATGCTTTACACAAACTAATTCTCAATAGATGGTATCTCAACTCAATGATTTACTGGAGCTTTGTGATTGCACCACTATGGTTTGCAAGAGGTCTGTATAGATACTTTGAGAGGACAGCGATTGACACTGGAATGAACATTGGATTTGAGAAAGCAATAGGTTGGGGTGCAAAGGTTGTTCAGGGAACTCAAACTGGTGTTGCACAGTCTTATCTTTACATATTTGGAGCTGGAATACTATTCGTAGTCCTGTTATTGTTCGTATAGGTGATTTGGTATGATAGAAGTAACATCCACTCCAATAATTTTGATGGCAATCTTGGGAGTTACCGGAATGGCAATCCCAATAATTAGTATTGCAAGGAAAGAACGTGGCAATGTTACATTTTATGCTGCAATATCTTTTGCTGCATTGTTTATCTCATTAGTATTTGTTTTGTCACAAGTTTGGTCTGAAAATATTTCACCAGCAGCAATATTTTCTGGTGATGTACTTGTTGATGATACATTTGGATCATTATTTGCTATTGCAATGATAATTGTGTCAATCTTTACAGTAATTGGATCATTAAATTATATGCGGAAACAGTCAAACCCTGCAATCTACTTTTCTCTCATTTTATTATCATCTATAGGAATGGTTCTGGTTGCATATTCAACCGATCTTGTAATGCTTTTTGTGGCTTGGGAGCTGATGAGTCTTCCAACCTACATTCTTGCTGGATTTGCCAAAAAGAATCCAGCATCAAATGAGGCTGCATTAAAGTACTTTTTGTTTGGTGCATTATCTTCTGCAATAATCATTTATGGAATATCTCTTGCATATGGAATAACTGGTACTACAAATATTGGTGAAGTTATTCAAGGATTTGCAACCGCTGATGCAAGTTTAATGCCATTAGCATTACTCTCAGTAGGATTATTTATTGCAGGATTTGGATTCAAGATGGGATTAGTTCCATTCCACATGTGGTTACCTGATACTTATGAAGGTGCACCGACACCAATCACCACACTATTAGCAGCTGGAACCAAAAAAGCTGGTTTTGCAGCAGCACTCAGAATAATTGTAATGGGTGCAGTTGCACTAAATCTTGATTGGACACTTGCTTTAGGTGTAATTGCAGTAATGACAATGATAGTTGGAAATATTGCTGCAATTATGCAAAAGAACCTAACAAGGATGTTGGCATACTCCAGTATTGGACATGCAGGTTACATCTTGATTGGTCTTGCAATTGCGCCATATACTTCTCTTGGAATTCA
>LUML01000556.1_pt1 | contig 11748 bp, 12 predicted proteins | sample 729661 | NCBI WGS metagenome assembly LUML01 (sample SAMN03860264, study PRJNA289734) | marine metagenome | biome: seawater column; feature: ocean; material: water; isolation source: Red Sea water column Station 22 - depth 10m | place: Saudi Arabia: Red Sea | collected 2011-10-15 | depth 100 m | reverse complement strand
CACTAGGCATATTGAGTGCACTTTCCTTTGATCTCTTGTCTGACTTTACTCCAATAGGTGATCGAAATTTCTTTGATTCGATGGATTTCTTATCCAATCAAATCCTGTTACCCCTTGGAGGGATATTTATTGCAATTTTTGTAGGCTGGGTTATGAAACGTGAAAATGTGCTGGAAGAACTAGAAATAAATGAAGGATGGGTTCTTAAGGCCTGGTATTTCTTGTTGAAATTCTTGTCCCCTGTATTGGTTGGGGTAGTTTTTGTAGCTGCTGTTTTCTTTGGGGTTACTTAGCCTCAATATCTTCTCCATGAAGAGCTCCTTCCCATTTAACCAATAAACCTTCTTCAAAATACAAAGTTATCTTTGTCTCCGTGAATACATTTTCACCCTGGACGATAGAGGTGTAGTAGTCCCATCTATCAGGATAGAAAGTATCACTGATTAGAGGAGTTCCCATAACATATTTTACTTGTGATTCTGTCATGCCGACTTCGAGTTTTCCTAACATCTCATCATCCACCAGATTGCCTTGATTAATAATTACTTGAAAAAGCTGAGGCCAACCACAGCTGGTCAAGGTTAGGGTCACAACTAAAAATAAGAAGGTTTTTATACTTTTTGTCATAGTTCCATAGGACTTAATTTATAATACTAAAACTATTTACTCTGAAGGGTGCGTATTGTGACAGATGATGCAGAATTAAAGAAGGCGGGACTGAAGGTAACTCTGCCCAGGTTGAGGGTTCTAGAGTTATTAGAGTCTTCAGATTCGCCTCACCTCAGTGCTGAAGATATCTATAAAAGGTTAATCAATGCAGGGGAAGAGGTGGGCTTGGCAACTGTTTACAGGGTTCTCACTCAGTTTGAACAGGCAGGAATATGTATAAGGCATAATTTTGAAGAAGGCCATGCAGTATATGAATTAACCCCAACCCAACACCATGACCACATGGTTTGTGTCGAAACGGGTGACATTATTGAGTTTAATTGTGAAGAGATAGAAGACTATCAAATTAAAGTTGCAAAAGAAAAAGGCTACGAAATAGTTGACCACAGTATGGTGCTATACGTAAAACCGATTAAAAAATAATACCCTTGAACCCTTAGGCTTCATCCCCATATTGTTGGACAGGAGAATAGATTTGAGTAATAAAGAGAAAGAAAACGGCCTAGACGAAGAAGAAAACTTGGATGAAGAGGAGCTTGAAGGAACCTCGGAAGAGCAATCTGAAGAAGAGGTTGAAAAGTCATTAGAAGAACAGGTCGAAGAACTTAAAGACCAACTTTTAAGAGCTCAAGCTGAAGTTCAAAACGTAAGGAGGGTTGCTGGCCAGGAGATAACGAAGGCTAGGCTTTACGGAGTAGAATCTTTAGCAAGAGAATTCCTTGCTGTGGGAGACAATATTCAAAGAGCCCTTGAGTCTTGTGAAGAACAAGCAGAGATAGACTCCATAAAAGAGGGTCTTGAATTAACACTGAAAAGCTTTGAAGGTTCTTTACAAACAGCCGGAATTTTACCCCTAAACCCAGAGAAAGAGCCTTTTGATCCAGAAAAACATGAAGCAATTTCTGTGGTTGAAGATGATAAACAGGATGCAAATACCGTAATTGAAGTTATTCAAAGGGGATTTACTATTCAAAATAGAATATTACGTCCTGCAAAGGTAGTAGTAACTAAGAAACCTGAAGAGAAATAATCTCTTTTCCTCTTGAAAAATCTTATCTATCCCCCATTTAGATATTAAATAAATAATTCGGAGACGAGAAAATGGCAAAAGTAATAGGCATAGATTTAGGAACAACTAACTCTTGTGTTTCTGTTATGGAAGGAGACCAGGCTAAAGTTATTGAAAATTCTGAAGGAGCCAGAACGACTCCTTCGGTGGTAGCTTATGGCGAAGAACTTACTGTTGGTGCTCCTGCAAAAAGACAAGCGGTTACAAATCCTGATAATACTCTTTATGCAATCAAGAGGCTTATAGGAAGAAAACATGATGACGATGTAGTTAAAAAGGACGCAAGCATGGTTCCCTATAAGATTGTTCCTGCAGAAAACGGCGATGCTTGGGTAGAAGCAGGAGGAAAAAACTTAGCGCCTCAACAAGTTTCAGCTGAAATTCTTAAAAAAATGAAAAAGACAGCTGAAGACTATCTTGGGCATGAAGTTAAGGAAGCTGTGATTACTGTTCCAGCTTACTTCAATGATTCTCAAAGACAGGCTACAAAAGATGCAGGGAAAATTGCTGGACTAGATGTTAAAAGGATAATTAATGAGCCTACAGCAGCTGCTTTGGCTTACGGATTAGACAAAGGTAAAGGTGACCAAAAGATAGCTGTGTACGATTTAGGTGGAGGAACGTTTGACATTTCAATCATTGAAATAGCAGAGGTCGATGGAGAGCATCAATTTGAAGTTTTATCAACTAATGGAGATACCTTCTTAGGTGGAGAAGACTTTGATCTTGCCCTCATAGAATACCTTGCTGAAGAATTTAAAAAGGAATCTGGTGTGGATCTTCATAATGATCCATTAGCCCTACAAAGACTAAAAGAAGGAGCAGAGAAAGCTAAGATAGAGTTATCTAGCAATCAACAAACAGAAGTCAATCTGCCTTATATAACTGCAGATTCTTCTGGACCAAAACACTTTGTGCATAAATTAACGAGAGCTAAATTAGAAGCTTTGGTGGAAAGTTTAGTCGAAAGGACTATAGCTCCTGTAAAAACTGCATTAAATGATGCAAAACTTAAATCATCTGATGTGGATGAAGTAATTTTAGTTGGCGGTCAGACAAGAATGCCTCTGGTACAAGAGAAAGTGAAGGCATTTTTTGGTAAGGAATCTCGAAAAGACGTAAACCCTGATGAAGCTGTGGCGGTTGGAGCTGCAATCCAAGGCGCTGTCTTAGCAGGGGATGTAACCGATGTTCTTTTGTTGGATGTTACTCCGTTAACATTAGGTATAGAAACCATGGGAGGAGTGATGACACCTCTTATTGATAAGAACACGACTATTCCAACCAATAAATCTCAGATATTTTCAACTGCCGAAGACAACCAAACTGCTGTAACAGTCCATGTTCTGCAGGGTGAAAGAAAGCAAGCAGCTGAAAATAAAACATTAGGACAATTTAACTTAACGGATATACCTGCGGCTCCCAGGGGAATGCCTCAGATAGAAGTTACTTTTGACACTGATGCAAATGGGATACTTAACGTTTCTGCCAAAGATAAGGCAACTGGGAAAGAACAATCTATAGAAATTAAAGCTTCTAGTGGTCTATCTGATGAAGAGATAGAACAAATGGTTAAGGATGCTGAAGTCCATGCTGAGGAAGATAAGAAGTTTGAAGCTTTAGTTCAAACTAGAAATATGGGAGAAAACTTAGTTCATAGTTGCAAGAAGACTTTGGAAGAAGCTGGTGACAAGGCAGAAGCTGAAGAAAAAGAAGCGATAGAAAAAGGAATAAGCGAGTTGGAAGAAGCACTTAAGACTGATGACAAAGATCAGATAGATGAAAAAATAAAAGCTTTAAGTGAAGCTTCTGCTTCGCTAGCTCAAAAACTATACGAAGAACAACAAGCTAAAGACACGGCCCAAGAGGGTGAAACCCCAGAGGAAGGAGCTGCTGATTCGGATGCTGTTGATGCTGACTTTGAGGAAGTTAAAGAGGAAGAGAAGTCATAATATTTCTCCTTCTTCTTTAAAACTAAAGGCCCACAAATGTCTAAAAGGGACTATTACGACATTTTAGGGGTCGATCGAAGTGCACAGGGCGATGAATTAAAGAAAGCCTATAGGAAATTAGCGATGAAGTATCATCCGGATAGAAATCCAGATGACGCTTCCGCTTCAAAAAAATTTAATTTACCAGAGTCTTCTTTTGATGCTTCAGGATTTAGTAGTGGGGGGAGATCTGCTACAGATGCATTTAATGATATTTTTGGAGATATTTTTGGAGATATTTTTGGAGGCGGAGATCCATTTTCTAGATCTAGACGTTCTAATAGAGGTTCCGATTTAGAGTTTTCTTTAACAATCAATTTAGAGAATGCCGTAAAGGGCACCACAGAAAAGATAAGAATCCCCACTTTACAAAGTTGTGAAAGCTGTGCTGGTTCAGGGGCCGAACCTGGAACACAGCCATCCTCATGTCCCTCTTGCCAAGGCGCTGGACAAGTTAGGATGCAACAAGGCTTCTTTTCCATTTCACAAACCTGCAGACAGTGTGGAGGGTCTGGCCGAGTTATAACCAATCCTTGTAAAAAATGTAGAGGACAAGGAAGGGTAGAAAAAACTAAGACTTTATCGGTCAAAATACCTGCAGGAATAGATTCTGGGGATCGAATTAGATTATCTGGTGAAGGAGAGGCTGGGCCGAGTGGAGGTCCTAGTGGAGACTTGTATGTGCAAATTAAGGTTCTTTCCCATGAGGTTTTTGAAAGGGATGGACAACACCTGTATTGTGAAGCACCAATAACTTTTGTTGATGCTGCCTTAGGTTCTGAAATAGAGATTCCTACTTTAGATGGCAAAGTTAAAATCAAGATTCCAGAAGGAACTCAGACTGGAAAATTATTTAGATTAAAAGGTAAGGGAGTGAAGAAGATAAGAAGTTCAACTGTTGGAGACCTATTGTGCAGAGTGATAGTTGAAACACCTCAGAAACTAGACTCTAAACAAAAGGCTTTACTAAAGGAATTAGGTACATCTCTAAAAGAAAAGAAGAATTCTCCTATAAGCTCAGAGTGGTTCAATAAAGTTAAGTCATTTTTTGATAGCAAGTAAACAATTATGTTAAAAATTGCTATATCAGGTTCAACAGGAAGAATGGGGCTTGCTCTCATTAATGCTATCTCTAAAGATAAGGATTTTAAACTTATCGGGGGAGTTGCTAGTGAATCAAATTCAAATATTGGGAAAGATTTAGGAGAAATAGCTGGAGAAGAGAGAATAGGAGTTGTTTTATCTTCAAGATTGAGCGACCTTCCTGAAATAGATGTACTAGTAGATTTCTCTGAAGCTAAATTTAGTCTGAAATGCGTTGAATACGCAAAAAATCATAATACAGCTCTTCTTTTAGGGACCACAGGTTATCAAGAGTCTGATTTTAGTAATATTGAAGAAGCTTCTAAGCTTATACCTTTATTAAAAGCACCTAATACTAGTATGGGCATAGCTTATCTAAAGAAAGTAATTGATCTCACTTCAGATTCACTTTCTTATTTTGATAATTTACAAATTTCTGAAAAACACCATAAAGATAAAAAGGATTTACCTTCAGGTACCTCGTTAGATCTAGCTAATTTTTTATCAGAGAGAATATTAAGAGAAAGCTCTATAAACATAGATAGTGAAAGGACTGGGGATTTAGTTGGAGAACATAAAATAATTCTTTCAAATGATCTTGAAAGAATTGAGCTAAGTCATAAAGCCCTAGATCGCTCTATTTATGCGAAAGGGGCACTAATAGGAGCTAAATGGCTGAAATCTAAACCAAACGGACTCTATTCCATGTCAGATATATATTCTTGAATTGCTAGAAATATGTTATAAACGCACCCCTTTTTAGGATAAATTCATTTTTATTTTAAAAATAATGTTGCACGTGTTCGTTTCTATCTCTTGGGTGCTAAAGGATTGCTCATCTTTAGTTAAGAGTAGTAAAACACGGAAGAATAACCCGAACGATTAAGATCGTTCACAGATTAGGAGAGCAAATGGCCGATATATCAATAGAAGATATGCTCCAAGCTGGTGTCCACTTCGGACACCAAACCAAATACTGGAATCCAAAAATGGAACCCTACATTTTTGGAGTTCGTAATAAAATTCACATTATTGATCTACAGCACACAGTAGAGCTTTTGAAGCCTGCCTTGGCTTTTATTAAATCAGTTGCGCAGAAGAACAATAAGATTCTATTTGTTGCAACTAAAAGATCAGCTACGAATATACTTAAGGAAGAGGCAGAGCGATGCGGTATGCCCTATGTGAACGAAAGGTGGTTAGGAGGAATGCTAACAAACTATAAAACCATCAGGTCCTCAATTAATAGGCTTGAAAACCTTCTAAGACAAAAAGAAGATGGAACTTTTGACAAACTTACTAAAAAAGAAGGCCTAAAATTACAAAGAGAAATAGATAGGCTTGAGAAAGCCATAGGCGGAGTAAGGGACATGGGTGGATTGCCCGATGCTTTGTTTGTGATTGATGTTAAGAGAGAAGCTATTGCTATATCTGAAGCAAGCAAGATGGGTATACCTATTGTTGGAATAGTAGACAGCAACAGTAGCCCTGAGGGTATTGACTATATGGTGCCCGGAAATGATGACGCCATAAGGTCTATTTCTTTATTTACTAGAGCAGTTTCTGATGCTTGCTTAGAAGGGTCTAAGCTTGCCACACAGACAGAAGATCCTAAAGTCGATTCAAAATCTGAAGAAGTTGAGGAAGGAAAGGAGACTTAAATGACTGAAATATCAGCCTCTCTTGTTAAAGAGCTCAGAGAAAGAACGGGAATGGGAATGATGGATTGCAAAAAGGCTTTGTTAGAAACTAATGGAGATATTTCGCAAGCCATTGAAGAATTAAGAAAATCTAGTGGTATTAAAGCAAGTAAGAAAGCAGGAAGGTCTGCTGCCGACGGCATTTTGCAGATCCAATTAGTTAATTCTGTAGGTTTTATGGTTGAAATTAATTGTGAAACTGATTTTGTTGCTAAAGATGGTTCCTTTGTGGAGTTTTCTGAAGAAGTCCTTAAGGTTCTTTCTTCTGGTGAATATCTAGAATTAGATCAATTGATGGCAGGAGATTTAAACGACAAGAGAGAAAAGCTAGTACAAAAATTGGGAGAAAATATAGTAGTAAGAAGGGTATTCATTAGTGATGATTCGGCTGATCATACAGGCATATATCTGCACTCAAATAAGAAGATTGCCTGCATAGTGTGCTTAAAAGGAGGCAATGAAGAAGTAGCCAAGGATATAGCTATGCACATAGCAGCAACGGACCCTTTAGCCATTACTCCTCAAGATATCCCTGAAGAGACTATTAAAAAAGAAAAAGAAATCTTTGAAGCACAATCTGCAGACTCAGGTAAATCTGCAGAAATTATTGTTAAGATGGTTGAAGGAAAAGTGAAAAAATTTCTAAGTGAAGTCAGTCTTACGGAACAAGACTTTGTTAAAGATCCTGGACTAAAGATAAAATCTTTACTGGATAAAAATAAAGCTGAAGTTATCCAATTCAAAAGATTTGAAGTGGGAGAGGGAATTGAAATAGAAGAAACAGACTTTGCAGCTGAAGTTATGTCTCAAATAGAGAAAACTTAGAATAATGTATCAAGAGATTATAGAAGACACCAAAGTTGGAATGGAAAGAAGTCTACAGTCTTTGGATGCTGCTTTTAACAGGATAAGAACAGGTAGGGCAAGCCCAGCCCTATTGGATGATATTAAAGTAGATTATTACGACACCCTGACCCCATTATCGCAATTGGCAAATATATCCATTGAAGATGCTAAAACAATAGCAATTGTTCCGTGGGAGAAAGCTGTTGTGCAAGATATTGAGAAAGCCATTATGGAGTCAGAGTTAGGCCTAAATCCTGCCACTTCGGGAGACACTATTCGAGTAATTCTTCCTGATTTAACTGAAGAGACTAGGAAGGAATTTATCAAGAAAGCAAGATCAGAAGCAGAAAATACAAAGATATCTATAAGGAATGTTAGAAGGGAAGGGAATTCGCAACTAAAAGAATTTCTAAAGGAAAAAGAAATTTCGCAAGATGAAGAGAGGCAAGGAGAAGAAGAGATTCAAAAGCTCACTGACTTGTTTGTAAATCGGGTAGATGAAGCTCTGTCAATTAAAGAAAAGGATCTGCTAGATTTCTAGTTCCTCTCTAGAGTCCAAATGAGTGCAAAAAAGACTGAAAACCTACCTTCCCATGTTGCGATCATTATGGATGGTAATAACAGATGGGCTAAAGCAAAAAATTTACCAGGAGTCTCTGGTCATCAACAAGGCGTGGAAAGGGCGCGTGAAGCAGTTGAGTATGCAGTTGAAAAGAAGCTTGATACTTTAACTTTGTTTGCTTTTAGTAGTGAGAATTGGGGAAGGTCTGATGAAGAAGTCAGCCTTCTAATGAAGTTATTAGCTCAAGCCTTAGAAGAACAGGTACCCAATTTAGTAAAAAATAAAGTACAACTCTCATTCATAGGCGACTTAACTAAATTTGATGCTGACCTTCAAATCAGAATGAAGAAAGCAGAAAAATTAACTGAGTGTGACAAAGAAAAGAATCTAGATTTAATTATTGCTGCAAGTTATGGAGGTAGATGGGATATTGTACAAGCATTAGAAAAAATAAATGCTTCACAGGGGGAAATAGAAATAGACGAAGAGTTAATTAGCTCTAACACTTCGTTGGGTCCCTTCTCTGATCCAGATCTTTGTATTCGCACAGGAGGGGAATTTAGAATAAGTAACTTTTTGCTTTGGCATTTAGCTTATTCCGAACTTTATTTTAGCGAACTTTATTGGCCAGATTTTGATTCAATACAGTTTCAAAAAGCTCTTGAAGAATATTCGAGCAGACAAAGGCGCTTTGGAGACAAGTCTAACTTTGATAAGAACTAGAAATGAATAAAACTAGAATACTTACAGGAATAACTTTAGCTCTACTTATTGTTTTGTCTTTTTTATTTCTGCCTCTGAATGCTATTACTTTACTTCTTAGTTTTATTGTTAGTTTGTCCGCATGGGAATTCTATAAATTACGATTCTCTTCAGAGATAGCGATAGTAATAAGCGTAGTTTTATTTTTTGGATTAATTTATTTAAGTTTTGGGAGTGGATTAAAATTAAGCTTAAGTTCCATAGGGTTATTGGCTTGGTTGGTGATTGGCTTTTTGATTTTAGGTTTTCCTCACAACAAGAATATCCTTCAAAATAAATATTTTTGGGTCTTGTCTGGTTTTTTTATTCATATTCCTTTTTGGACATCAATCTTCTTAATTTTAAATTTTGAAGGATACTTTCTGGAAAATATAGGTCTTGAGCTAACTTCTAGGTATGTTTTGATTCTGTTAATAACTATAAGCTCATTAATGGATGTCCTAGCTTATTTTGGAGGTAAGAAATACGGAAAAAGAAAGTTTCTTTCAAATATTAGTCCCAACAAAACACTAGAAGGTTTCTTAATAGCTCTCATAGGAACTCCATTACTTATGATAACTTTTCTTGCTTTAATATTTGACTTTAACTTTATTAAGTTTTTTATACTAATTCTTCTAGTTTCAATTTTTTCAGTCCTCGGTGATGCTTCTGCTAGCCTCTTTAAGAGAATAGCAGGAGTAAAAGATTCTTCTAATCTTTTACCAGGTCATGGAGGTATTTTAGACAGAATAGATAGTCATTTAGCTGCAGCACCTAGCTTTGTAGTTTTAGTTTATTTGATGGGTTTGGGCTCATGAAAAAAGTTGCAATATTGGGGTCCACAGGATCTATTGGAACCTCAACTCTTAAAGTAATAGAGGCTAATCCCGATGTATTTTCGATTACCTTGTTAGCCGCTGACTCAAATGTTGATTTAATTTTTGAACAAAGTCTGAAGTTTAGCCCAAATTATTTTTATTTAAATGACGGCTCTTCCTCTAGCCAACTTAGACTGAAAGTAGATTCTAGTAAATTAAATACCACTTTAGTTGATGAAGAAGATTATCTAAAAATTTTAGCTTCTGACGAAGTTGATATTGTTGTTGCAGGTATAGTCGGTGTAGCAGGATTGAAATCAATCCACAAAGCTGTTTCAGCTGGGAAAAGAGTCTTATTAGCAAATAAAGAGGCTTATGTAGTAGCAGGGGAATTATTAAATGAATTAGCTGAATCAAATAATTCAACTATCTTTCCCGTTGACAGTGAGCACAGCGCAATTCATCAATGTTTATCAGGAAAAACGGATACCTCAGGAGGAGTTAGAAAAATTACCCTTACAGGGTCAGGCGGTCCCTTCTTAAATCGAAACTTAAAAGAATTTGAGCATATCACTCCTGAAGAGGCAGTAAATCATCCTATTTGGAAAATGGGTAAAAAAATATCAGTAGATTCAGCGACCATGATGAATAAGGGTTTGGAAATAATTGAAGCCAGATGGTTGTTCGGAATAAACTCAGAGAAAATAGATATATTGGTTCATCCAGAAGGAATTGTTCACTCTTTAGTTGAATTTAATGATGCCTCAGTTATTGCGCAATTATCGGTACCAGATATGCAGATTCCAATAGCTTATGGTTTAGGGTTCCCTGAAAGAATAAATTCCAAATCACAAAGTTTAAGTTTAGAAAAAATCGGTCAGTTAAACTTCATTAAACCCGACCTACTGAAGTTTCCAAGTATTGTTATAGCGAGAAGCTGTCTTGAATCCGGAGGAACTGCTTCGTCATTATTAAATGCAGCGAACGAAGAAGCAGTTAAGGCTTTTCTAGATAAAAAAATATGTTTTACCCAAATTACAGAAATTATTTCATTTGTAATGGATAAAAACCCCATAAAAACTGTCAAAGAATTAGAAAATGTTATAGAAGCTGACGTCTTGGGAAGGGAGTCTGCTCAAAATAGAATTCAACAATTAAACAACTGATATGACTAACATCCTTTTTAATCTTGTATCTATTATCGTTTTATTAGGTGTGATCATAGGTATACATGAATTAGGTCATTTTCTAGCTGCTAGAAAATTTAAAGTTCATGTTATTAGGTTCAAAATAGGGTTTGGAAAAACTTTATTAAGTAGATTTGATAAAAAGGGAACTGGAATCAGATCAAAATCCAAATTCAAAAGAAATCTCTTACCCCCAAGCCCCTTTAGGGGCTAGAGCAATCATTACTGCAGCAGGACCAATCGCAAATTTTATTTTAGCAATCGCAGCTTACTTTCTTATTTTCATGATTGGGGTAAAAGATATTGCCCCAATTGCAGGTGGCATAAATGAAGAGAGTTTAGCCCAACAAGCAGGAATTGAGGTAGGCGACAAAATCCTAGCAATAGATAACAACCAAGTTAATTCCCTCAAAGATTTAAACTCTTTGCTAGCTTTAAGAATCGGTGAAACAGGTACAATCCTTGTTGATTATCAAAAGCCAGGTTCTGATATTACGTTCTCAGAATCAGTGGGAATAGAAAACTGGCTTGACTCTGAATTAGACCGAAGTGTAATTTCTTATTTTGGCATTAACCCATTTATACCGCCCATAGTTTCTTCTGTTCAGGCAGGAAGCCCAGCTGAAAAATCAGGCTTGTTAAAGGGTGATGAGATAATAAGTGTTGGCGACAATGCAACTAAAACCTGGTATGAACTAGTAGATGAGATTTCATCGATTCCAGACAAGGATACTCTCTTAACAGTCAAAAGAAACGAATCTATTTTTAGTATTCCTGTATCCATTGGCTCGGTGCAGAATGAACTTGGAGTAAAAATAGGAAGAATAGGTATAGCAAGAATCTCGAGCAATGAAGAGATACCTGAAGAGTATCTGGTAATCACCCAAAAGGGGCCAATTGAAGCTTTTATTCTGGGTATAAAAGAAACCTACAACTTTACGGTTCTTATATTAGATTCAATAGGAAAAATGATTACTGGTTCCGTTTCTGCAGAAAATGTAGGTGGCCCGATACAAATAGCAGTGTTATCCGGTTCTGCTGCCAAAGCAGGCCTAGTATCCTTTATTGGGATGATTGCTTTG